>ERZ773147.667-NODE-667-length-40368-cov-6.411579_pt1 | contig 40368 bp, 41 predicted proteins | sample MGYA00580851_ERZ773147 | MGnify/ENA primary metagenome ERZ773147 (study PRJEB29015, sample SAMEA2737818) | human gut metagenome | biome: human gut; feature: human-associated habitat; material: faeces | place: China | collected 2012 ... | reverse complement strand
CGTGCTTCTCCTACGGGCTGGACGTCGGCGCGGGCCCGAGCCTCCTTTTTGTGACGCTCCCGACCATTTTGCAGGATATTCCGCTCGGCCGTCTTTTTGCGATCATTCTCTATGTCGCCATGATCTTCGCGGGCGTCAGCTCGCTGCAGAACATGTTTGAAGCGGTGGCGGAATCGCTGCTGCACAAATTCCCGAAGCTCAGCCGCAAGGCGGTGCTCGCGCTGCTCGGCGTCATTTGCCTCGGCTGCGGCATCGGCATGGAGACGATCTCCAAATGGGGCCCGTGGATGGATCTCGTGTCCATTTACATCATCCCCATCGGCGCGACGCTTGGCGCGGTCTCGTGGTTCTATGTGATGAAAAAGGACGAGCTTCTCTCCGCCATCAACACCGGAGCGGGCCGCGAGCGCGGCGCAGTCTGGTACGCCGTCGGGCGGTATGTGTATGTTCCCCTTGCCGTGATCCTCTGCTGCGTGGCCCTCTTCCGCCATGTGGCGTTCTGAATAGCAAAAAAATGTCAACCGTCCGGAGACGCTGCCTGCCGTCCCCGGACGGTTTCTTTCTGCCAAGCATGCTTCGGCAGAAGTTTCAGGATTTTGTTAAATATTTTCTTTCGGTTGAAATAACGCCGCTTTCCATGTAAAATGAAAAGAGTAATTTCTTTCCGGAGGGACGCCATGATCAGCCTTTGCAGCGATTGGGAATTCACCCGCGAGTGGAGCGCCGGCTTTGCCCACGGCGAGGGACGCTTTCCGCTTGTCGATCTCCCGCACACGGCAGGGGAAGTGCCGCTGCACTATGCAAAGCCGGAGGACTATGCCGGCATCTGCGGTTACCGGCGGGGCCTCTCCGTGCCGCTCGAGTATCGCGGCAAGCGCCTCTTTCTGCAGTTTGACGGCGCGGCGCATTTTGCCGAGGTATACCTGAACGGCGAGAAGCTCGCCGAGCATGCCTGCGGCTACACGGCCTTTCGCGTGGAGATCACGTCCGCCGTGCGCTACGGCATGGAAAACCGCCTCGCCGTGCGGCTCGACACGACCGAAAATCCCGCCGTGCCGCCGTTCGGTTTCGTGCTGGACTATCTCGCTTACGGCGGGCTGTACCGCGAGGTATGGCTCGATGTCCGCGGCGCGGACGTGATCGAGGACGTGTTCGTTACAACGCCGACGCTTACGCGCGCCGAGATCGCCCTTACCGTCTCCGGCAGCGGCGCCCGCCGGCGCGTCACGCTGCTCGACGCCGCGGGCGCGGTCTGCGCCATGACGGAGGGTAACGATAATAAATATTATGTAAACTACTCGAACGCCCGCCCGTGGACGCTGGACGAGCCGAATCTCTACTCGATCCGCGCCGAGCTGCTTGACGCGAGCGGCGCCGTGACCGACGAAAAGACGGTCCGCTTCGGCTTTCGCACGGCGGAATTCTGCCGCGGCGGTTTTTATCTCAACGGCGAGCGTGTGTTCCTCCGCGGCCTGAACCGTCACCAGTGCTATCCCTACATGGGCTACGCCGCGCCCGAGGCGCTCCAGCGCGAGGACGCGCGGATATTGAAGGAAGAGCTCTGCTGCACGGCGGTGCGCACGTCGCACTATCCGCAGAGCCGGCACTTTATCGATGCGTGCGACGAGCTGGGGCTGCTCGTATTCACCGAGCTTCCCGGCTGGCAGCACATCGGCGACGCGGCGTGGAAGCGCCGGTCGGTGGAGAATGTGCGCGAGATGGTGACGCAGTACCGTAATCATCCGTCCATCGTCCTCTGGGGCGTTCGCATCAACGAAAGTCTGGACGACGATGATTTCTACCGCGAGACGAATGCCCTGGCACATTCGCTCGATCCTTCCCGTCAGACCTCCGGCGTGCGCTATCTTGAAAAGAGCTATCTTTTGGAGGACGTATACGCCTATAACGACTTTTCGCACGACGGCACGGCACCCGGCGCAAAGAAGCGCAGCGCCGTGACGCCGGATATGGACAAGCCTTATCTTATCTCCGAGTGCAACGGCCACATGTTCCCGACAAAGTCCTTCGACCCGTGGGAAAAGCGGCAGGAGCACGCGCTGCGCCATGCGCGCGTGCAGAACGCCGCCGCGTCCGACGGCGAGATCTCCGGCTGCTTCGGCTGGGTGATGTTTGATTATTCGACGCACAAGGACTTCGGCTCGGGCGACCGCGTGTGCTACCACGGCGTGATGGACGCCTTCCGCAACCCGAAGCTCGCCGCGGCGCTCTATGCCTCGCAGGGGGACAAGACGCCGGTGCTCGAGATCGGCTCGCCGATGGATATCGGCGATTACCCTGCGGGAAATATCGGTGATATCTGGGCGTTTACGAACGCCGAGGAGGTTGCGCTTTATAAGAATGATCGGTTCGTCGCCTCATTCCGCACAAAGGGCTGGGACGGTCTGCCGCACGGCCCTGTGGCGATCGACGATACGATCGGCGAGCTGCTCGAAACGCAGGAGCATTTCCCGCACGATAAGGCGGAGCTGCTGCGAAAGTGCCTTGTTTCCGCCGGAAAGAACGGTCTGGCCAGGATGCCGGTCGCGGACAAGGCGCGCATGGTGTGGGCCATGGCGCGCTACAAGCTCACGATGGACGACGGCGTGGCGCTCTTCGGAAAGTACGTCGGCAACTGGGGCGGCGCGGCGACGCGCTGGCGCCTCGATGCCCGTACCGGCGGCAAGACCGTTGCGAGCGTGACGCGCGCCTCGGGCGCGGCGCTGCACATGGAAGTGCGCGTGAGCAAAACGGCGCTTTGCGAAGGAGATACCTGGGACGCCGCCGCGGTGCGCGTCCGCATTCTCGATGAGCACGGCACCCCGGCCCCCTATGCGCAGCTCCCGGTGCGGTTCTCGCTTACGGGCGCGGCGGCGCTCATCGGGCCCGACACCGTGACTGCCGAGGGAGGCATGACCGGTACCTATGTGCGCACCACGGGCGAGAGCGGGGAGGCCGTTCTCCGCATTTCCGCCGCCGGTTTGCCGGAGGAAGAGGTGCGCTTCTCGATACAAGGACAAAACGTCGAACAGGAGTGAAGAATATGGAACTCTTATGGCGCGTGGAACTGGAAAACGGCGCGACTGTCACCGGCAGCACGCTGATGCAGCCGGGAGAGAACCGCATCGTCTGCGACCTGCCGGACGATACGCTTAAAAGCGTGACCGGCGCGATGCTCTGGGATACGGAGCCGGGCGAGCGCATTTTCATCAACGGCTTTCAGAGCTGGACGTACTCGCCGGAGTGCGGTGTGAAGGACCGCACGCCCTCCTTTGCAAGTCCGCTCGCGCGCTTCAAGCCGCTGGGACTGGAGCGCTACGGCGATTACTATTTCACCGATTACCCGGAAACGCCGGGCGTGACGCACGGCGAATCGTATGCCTACTGGCGGCGCGGCGAGCATTTCCGGCTGCTCGGCTCGCTCGATGAATCGAGCGGCTACACCATGATCCGCTATGACGCCAACGCCGGAAAGCTCACGCTCTCGCGCGACTGCTGCGGCGTGCGCTGCAACGGAGAGTTCCATGTTTTTGATCTCTTCTATGCCGAGGGCGCGGAGAAGGAGGTCTACGACGGCTGGTTTGCCGCCATGGGTCTGCCGAAAAAGCCCGCAGAGCGCATTGCCGGGTATTCGAGCTGGTATAACCGCTATCAGGATATCGACGAGAAATGCATCCTCTCCGATCTCTCCGGCTGCGCCGGGGTTCTCTCCGAGGGCGATGTATTCCAGATCGACGACGGCTGGGAGCCCGCCGTGGGCGACTGGCTGACGACGGACGCGAAGAAATTCCCGAAGGGATTGCGCGGCACGGCGGACAGGATCCATGAAAAGGGCTTTCGCGCGGGTCTCTGGCTCTCGCCGTTCGTCTGCCAGAAGGATTCGGAGATCTTCCGGCGGCACAAGGACTGGCTGCTGCGCGTAGACGGCAAGCCGTGGTACTGCGGCATGAACTGGGGCGGCTTCTATGCGATCGATTTTGACCATCCGCAGGCCGCGCAGTATCTGCGCGACGTGTTCCGCCGCGTGTTCACCGACTGGGGCTTTGATCTTGTGAAGCTCGATTTCCTCTATGCCGCCGCGCCGGTCAATCTCCCGACGGAGAGCCGCGCAAAGCGCATGCGCCGCGCGATGGGTTTCCTGCGCGAGATGTGCGGCGAGCATCTCATCATCGGCTGCGGCGCGCCGCTCATGCCTGCGTTCGGGCTTGTGGACTACTGCCGCATCGGGTGCGATGTGGGGCTCGACTGGGACGGCTCGTTCATTATGAAAATGGCGCACCGCGAGCGCATCTCCACAAAGCATTCGCTTGAAAATACGCTCTTCCGCCGCGGTTTGAACGGCCGCGCTTTCGGGAACGATCCGGATGTGTTTTTCCTCCGCAGCGACAATCTCAAGCTCTCCGGCGGGCAGAAAACGATGCTTGCGCGCGCCGACGCGCTGCTCGGGAGCGTGTTCTTCACCTCCGACGACATGAACGCCTATGACGAGGAAAAGCGCGAGACCTACCGCGAGCTGCGCCGGCTGCTGGACGCGGAAAACGTGCGTGTACGCATGGACGGCATGCCGCGCATTGAATATACGCTCGACGGCGAGGAGCAGCGTCTCGCGCTGCCGTTCCTTACAGCCGATATGTGATACCCTGAAAGGAGGGGAATTTTATGGAAGAAAGACGGGAAACGAATCCCCGCGTAAACTTCCTTATCAACATTGCGTACTGGGCGGTGATCGTTGCGATCATCTTCCTGGTGTTCAAGTACCTCATCAACATAATGATGCCGATCTTCCTCGCGTTCATTTTCGCGTCGATCGTGCGTCCGATCTCCCGCGCGCTGAGCCGGGAAACGCGCTATGTCCGCGGTAAGGACGGGAACAAGGTCCTCGTGAAGCGGAAATTCCATATGAACCGCAATGTGGCCGGCATCATCAGCGTGCTTGTGCTGTTCATCGTTGTCGGCGGCCTTCTGACGCTCATCGTCGTCCGTCTGACCGATACGATCGTGGATTTCGTGTCGTTCGCGCCGACGTTTTATGAACAGAGCGTCCTCCCCGGCATCACAAAGCTCTATAACTGGGTGCTGGAGGTAGGCGAACGGTTCGATGTGTCCATCATGGACGCTATTGAGCAGGCCCTGCCCGGCATGATCTCCAATCTCGGCAGCGCGGTCACCAACCTCTCCGGCAAGATCGTCAGCGGCATCACCGGCATTGCGAGCCGCCTGCCGAGCATATTGCTCAACAGCATCATCTGCCTGATCGCCACGGTCTTTATTTCCGTGGACTTTGACCGCATCAGGCTCTTCATTCGGAAAAACCTGCCCGAAAAACCGCTGCGCGTTGCGGTGAATGTCAAGAACTCGTTCCTTGAGATGATCTGGCAGTTCATCAAGTCCTATGCCATCATCTTCTGCATCACCGTGGCGGAGATCACCGTTGGCCTTCTGATCGTCGGCGTGGGGAACCCGCTGCTTTTCGGTATCCTCATCGGCATTTTTGATGCGCTGCCCATCGTCGGCAGCGGCATGATCCTTCTTCCGTGGTCGATCATCACGCTTCTCACCGGCAACACGATGCGCGGTCTCGGCATCCTCATCATCTATGCCGTCGTTGTAATCGCGCGCCAGATCATTGAGCCGAAGATCGTCGGCAAGCACGTCGGTCTGCGCCCGATCGTAACGCTCACGTGCATGTACGCCGGTTCCAAGCTCTTCGGCGGTCTTATCGGTCTTTTTGGTCTGCCGATCACCGCCGCCATTATCATGGATCTCAACTCGAGCGGTATTTTCCATATCTTCAACTCCGTGGGGGATGACCTGAACGACGGGGACGAAACGGGAGCCGGCGAAGCGGAAACAGGCGAAGCCGGGACGAACGAATCCGGAACGGACGGAGAGAAAAACGCATGACGATCAATATTTTAGCCATTGGCGACGTTGTCGGGCAGGCCGGCCTCGCCTTTCTCAAGGAGCATTTAAAGCCGCTCCAGAAGCTCAAGGGCGTTTCCTTCACCGTTGTGAACGGGGAAAACGCCAACGTTGTCGGCATCACGCCCGCGCAGGCGGACGCCATTCTCGCCGCCGGAGCGGACGTTGTGACGCTCGGCAACCACACATGGACGCGCTGGGAACTGCAGCCGTATCTCGACGAGAAGGCGCGCATCCTGCGCCCGGCCAATTACGCCCCGCAGTGCCCCGGCCGGGGCGATGCGACGTATACAACGCCGTTCGGCCCCATCCGCGTCATCAATCTTCTGGGGCGGTTTTCTCTCGATACGAACACCGATAACCCGTTCCCGACGGTGGACGCACTGCTTGCGGAAAATCAGACGCGCATGGTGCTCGTTGATATGCACGCCGAGGCGACGAGCGAGAAGCTCGCCATGGGCTGGTTTCTCGATGGGCGCGTCTCCGCCGTGTGGGGCACGCATACGCATGTCCAGACCTCGGACGCGCGGGTTTTACCGCGCGGCACGGGATACATTTCCGATCTCGGCATGACGGGGCCGAGCGAATCGGTGCTCGGCATCGCGCCGGAGCAGTCCATCCGCAAATTCCTCGGCGATCCCCCGCGCCGGTACGAGCAGGCGAAGGGCCCCGGAAAGCTCGAGGGCGCGGTTTTCACCGTCGATACCGAGACCGGCGCATGCACCGCGGTCGAAGCGATCCGCATAACGCCATGATCCGGATCATCCATGCGGCCGATCTGCATCTCGATTCCCCCTTTGAATCGCTTGACGCGGAAAAGGCGTCCGTCCGCCGCAGCGAGCAGAGAGCGCTTTTGGAGCGCATCGCGGCGGAGGTAAACCAGCGAAATGCCGATCTCCTGTTCCTTGCCGGAGATCTTCTGGACAGCGGCAGCGCCTACGCCGAGACCGGCGAGGCGCTGCTTGCTGCGCTCGGAAAGGTGCGCGTCCCCGTATTTATCGCGCCGGGAAACCATGATTGGTACTCCCGGCGCTCGCCGTATGCGCTCCTGCCCTTTTCGGATAACGTCCATATCTTCCGCACGCCCCGCCTGGAGAGCGTTTTCCTGCCAGAGCTCGGCGCGCGCGTCTGGGGCGCGGGGTATACGTCGCCCTCGTGCGAGGCTCTTCTGCGCGGCTTTCATGCCCCGGCGGAGGAGGGCCTAACGCAGCTTCTCGTGCTGCATGCCGAGCCGGGCCGCGCCGGCTCGCCGTACTGCCCGGTGACGGAGGAGGAGCTCTCGCAAAGCGGCATGCGATATGCCGCGCTCGGTCATATCCATCTGGGGAGCGGCCTGCGCCGTGCCGGAAGCTGCTTTTATGCCTGGCCGGGCTGTCCGGAGGGGCGCGGCTTTGACGAGTGCGGCGAAAGGGGAATTTTGCAGATCGATATTGACGGCGAAACGGTGAAAGCCGGTTTCATCCCGACCGCTGCGCGCCGGTATGAAAAGCTGCGCGTAGAGCCGGGGGCGGATGCTCTCGCCGCGATCCGCGCCGCGCTGCCAAAAGACACGGCGGACGATGTATATAAGATCATCCTGACCGGCGAGAGTTTTGCCGCGCCGGATCTTGCCTATCTCCGGCAGGCGCTGGAACGGGATTTCTTCGCGCTCACGTTCTCGGACGAAACGGTACCGCCGCGCGATCTCTGGCGGCGCGCCGGGGAGGACAGCCTCGCCGGACGGTTTCTGCGCCGGATGCAGCGGCGTATCGAGACCGCGGAGACCGAGGAGGAAAAGAAAATGCTCCTGCGCGCCGTACGCTGCGGCATTGCCGCGCTTGAGGGTTGGGAGGTGCGGCTGTGATCGTGCGGAAAATGACGGCGAGCTTCGGCGTGCTGCAAAACCGCACGCTTGAGCTGTCACCGGGGCTGAATATCATTGAAGCGCCCAACGAATACGGAAAAACAACGTGGTGCGCGTTTCTGCGCGCCATGCTCTACGGCATCGACACCGCCCAGCGCGGCCGCGCCGGAAAAAAGCCGGACAAGGTGCTGTACGCTCCGTGGAGCGGTTCCCCGATGGCGGGGACGATGGAGATCACGTTCGGCGGGAAGGACATTACCCTTTCGCGCTCGACGCGCATTCCCTCGGCGCCCATGCGTGTCTTTTCCGCTGTGTATTCCCGCTCCGGTCAACCGGTTCTCGATCTTACCGGGGAAAACGCCGGAGAAACGCTCACCGGCGCGTCACTGCCGGTATTTGAGCGCACGGCGTTCATTGGCCCGGCGGGGCTCGGCGTGCAGCAGGGCGCGGAGCTTGAAAAGAAGATCGCCTCGCTTGTCACGGCAGGGGAGGAGAGCGGCTCGTTTTCGGAGGCGGAGGCGCGGCTGCGCGCCCTGCAGCGAAAGTGCCGTTACCGTACCGGCGGCCGCCTGCCGGAGCTGGAAGCGGAAATGACGGCGGTGAACGAAAAGCTTGCCGCCATCAAAAAAACTGCCGATGAGCTTGCGCGCACGGAAGAACTGGCGGAAAACGCCCGGCTCCACAGCGCAAATGCCCAGAAAAATTTCGCCGGAGCGCAGGAAAAGCGGCGCACCGACGCGATGGCGCGGCTCGAAGCCTGCCGTGCGGCGCGTGAAAAGGCCGAAAGCGAGGCCGCGCGGCGCGAGCAGGCGTCTGCCGCGGCAGACGAGGCGCTTCGCACAGGGATCCTCCGCGGCGCAGAGCCGGACGAGACGGCGGAAAACCGAGCCTTTGACGACGAACGGCGGGCGAAAAAAGCCGAGCGCGCGGCAAACGCACCCGGCATAGGACGGTGGGTATGGATACTGCTTGTGCTTCTTGCCGGCGGCTTCGCTGCCGCGGGCTTTTTCCGCAGCGTGTTCTGGATCGGTGCTGCCGCGGCTCTTCTCGCGCTCGCGGCGGTGGGGATTGTATCGGTTTTCCGTTCGCGTGACCGTGCCGATGCCAACCGGGTGCTCCATGAGATACTGGACCGGTACGGCGCCGAAGCGCCGGAGGATATTCCGGAACGGTTCGACGAGTATTATGCGCAATGGGAAGAGGCCGACGCGCTCGCCCGTGCGGCGGAGGAAGAGCGCGAATACGCCCGGAGCCTTGCCGAAAAGGAGCTGCGGCTCCATCAGGAACTCACGGCGATCCTCGGCGGCGACGCCGCGCCGCTCCGCCAGATGTCGGAAAACGAAAAGAAGGAGCAGCTTCTCCGTGAAGAGACGGCCCGCCTGCGCGGACGGCTCGATACGCTCGGCGATCCGCTGGTCTGGAAAACCCGCCTGCGTGAGCTGGAGGCGGAACACGAACGTGTGGAATTCGAGCTGGAGGCACTGACCGCCGCGCTCGACGAGCTGGCGCTTGCCGATGAGGAGATGCGCTCGGAGTTTTCCCCGGCGCTGGCAAAAAGCGCCGCGTCGGTGCTCTCCCGGCTGACCGGCGGAGCGTATACGGAGCTCACGCTCGACCGCGAGCTGAATGCGCTTGTCCGCTGCGCCGGGGAACCGGTGCTCCATGAGAGCGCCTTCCTCAGCCGGGGCACAGCCGATCAGCTGTATCTGGCGCTGCGTCTCGCGCTGTGCGATATGCTCCTCGGCGGAGAGGATCCCTGCCCGATCGTGCTCGATGACGCGCTCATCAACTTTGACGATGCTCGCATGGGCTATGCGCTCGACTATCTCGCCGAGATAGCGCAGCACCGGCAGATACTGCTCTTTTCCTGCCACAGCCGCGAAAAGCGGTATATACAAGCAAAAAATGAGGACTGATGCGGAATGCATCAGTCCTCATTTTCTGTATCGGATTTTTCTTCGGTATCCACGGCACTGTCAGTGATAACGCGGATCACATCGTTCCGCACGGAGGCAAAACCGCCGTGCACCACGGTGTGAAACACGGCTTCGCCGTGCAGCAGCGCGTCCGCCGGGCCGTCGCCCAGCGCGAGCACCGCCGGAAGATGGCCGCGGTGAAAGCCGACCTGGCCGCCCCCGTGTCCGGTCTCATCATCGCAGACCGTGAGGTGTACGCTGTCGCAGTGAACGTCAACGGCCTCGCCGTGCGGCGTGAGAACAATGAGCTCAAGCGGTGCGGTGGAATCGTTCGTTTTTCCGGTCATGCCGTTATCCCACCCTTTCAGCGGCCCTTGGCGTATACGTCCTCAATGGAACCTGCCATGAGGAAGTCCTGCTCCGGGATGTTGTCGCAATCGCCGCCGAGAATGGCTTCAAAGCCCTTGATCGTGTCCTCAATGTGCACGAACTTGCCGGGCATGCCGGTGAAGCTCTCCGCCACATGGAACGGTTGGGACATAAAGCGCTGCACGCGGCGCGCGCGGGAAACGGTTTTCCGATCCTCCGGGGAGAGCTCGTCCATGCCGAGAATGGCAATGATATCCTGCAGCTCATTGTAGCGCTGCAGTACGCGCTGCACTTCCTTGGCGGTCTGGTAATGCCGTTTGCCGACGATGTCGGGCGTGAGCATGCGCGACGAGGATTCCAGCGGCGCGACGGCGGGGTAGATGCCGAGCTCGACGATGCTGCGCGAAAGGACGGTCGTGGCGTCCAGATGGGAGAACGCAGTCGCCGGGGCGGGGTCGGTAAGGTCGTCCGCGGGGACGTAGATCGCCTGCACCGAGGTGATCGAGCCGTTCTTCGTGGAAACGATACGCTCCTGCAGCATGCCCATTTCAGAGGCCAGCGTCGGCTGATAGCCGACGGCGGAGGGCATACGCCCGAGCAGCGCGGAGACCTCGCTGCCCGCCTGCGTAAAGCGGAAGATGTTATCGATGAAGAGCAGCACGTCCTTGTGGGAGTGCTCGCGGAAGTATTCGGCGATCGTGAGCCCGGCGAGCGGAACGCGCAGACGTGCGCCCGCGGTCTCGTTCATCTGGCCGAAGACGAGTGCGGTCTTGTCGATAACGCCGGACTCCTTCATTTCGTTCCAGAGGTCGTTGCCCTCGCGGGAGCGCTCGCCGACACCAGCAAACACGGAGTACCCGTTGTGCTCAAAGGCGATGTTTCGGATCAGCTCTTCGATGAGGACGGTCTTGCCGACACCGGCGCCGCCGAAAAGGCCGATCTTGCCGCCCTTGGCATATGGCGTCATCAGATCGATGACCTTGATGCCGGTTTCCAGCACCTCCCCGGCGGGGACAACGTCGACAAAGTCCGGCGCGCGGTGGTGGATCGGCCAGCGGTCGGCGGCGGGGATCGGACCGGCGCGGTCGATCGGCTCGCCGGTGACGTTGATCATGCGGCCAAGCATTCCCTCGCTTGCCGGAACGGAGATCGGCGCGCCGGTATCCACGGCTTCCATGCCGCGGGACATACCGTCCGTCGGGCGCATGGAGATGCAGCGCACCTCGCCGTTTCCGAGCTGCTGCAGGCATTCAAGCACATGAACGCTGCCGTTGATGGTGACCTCGACGGCGTGGAAAATATCCGGGACGCTGCTGTGTTCCGGGAAATGCACGTCCACAACGGGGCCGCTGATGCGAGATATTGTACCAATATTTCCGGCGGACATAAGCTACTCTCCTTGCTGCAGATTGCCGGAGGCGATCTCAATGACGCTGGCGGTGACGTCCGCCTGTCTCCGGCGATTGATGGTGGTTTCCAGTTTGGCGGCGGATTCCGCCGCGCTGTCGCAGGCGGAACGCATCGCCATGAGCGTGGCGGCCTGCGCGCCGGAGGCGTTGTCGAGCGCCGCGGCAAATACTTCGTTGTTCAGACAGGTGAGCGCGAGCCGCGCGCCGATGGCGGCGGGACTCGGCAGATACAAAATGCCATCCGGGTTCGCGGTCTTATGCGACTCCAGGTCAGGCAGGATCTGCCGGTCGGTCGGCTCCTGCGAGAGCATGTTGCGGTAGCTCTGGTAAATGAGCCGCACGCGGTTCACCGCGCCCGTGGTATAGAGCTTTTTCAGATGCTCGCAGAGCGCGTGCGTCTCTTCGTAATCCGGCACATCGGAGAGAATGAACTCCTCATAGGCGAGCGAATGCTCGCGAAGATATGCGCTCGCCTTGCGGCTGCACGAAATGATGTGCGGCGTTTCATCCTCGGCGGCGAGCGCCCGGTCCATGAAGCGGAAAAGCTCGGCGTTGAAGCCGCCGCAAAGCCCGCGGTTGCTGCCGAACAGAACAAGACAGTTCTTCGGCGAGATCCTGTCCGCTTCGCGGCAGATCCCGAACCGGCCGAGCAGCGAGAGCATGTCGGCGCTGCCGCCGGCATAGGGGGTGAACTCCTCGCGGACCTTGCTCACGCGCGAGTACTTGATCGTGGCGGCGGTGCGCATCGCTTCGGCGAGCTGACCGGTGGCGCGGATGCTTTTCAGCCGCTTTCTGAGCTGCTGCAGTCCTGCCATCAGAGCGCCTCCGCAAACGCGGTGAGCGCGGCATGGAGCGCGGCTCTGGTATCGTCGTCGAGCTTTCTGCCGGTTTTGAGCGTTTCGGTGAGAGCCGGCTCCTTCGTGATGAACCACGAGAAGAGCTGGGATGAGAAGTCGTTGAGATCATCCGCTTCCACCTTGTCGGCGTAGCCGCCGGACACGGCGAAGATGAGCAGCGCCTGCTGCCAGTCGTGAAGGGGAGAGAAGCGGTCCTGCCGGAGAGCGGCCATCATCTTGGCACCCGAGGCAAGCGTTTTGCGCGTCGTCTCGTCCAGATCGGAGCCGAACTGCGTAAAGGAGGCGAGCTCGCGGTACTGGGCAAGACCCGTGCGCAGAGAGGAGGCGACCTGCTTCATGAGCTTCGTCTGCGCTGCACCGCCGACACGCGAGACCGAAAGACCGACGTTGACCGCCGGGCGCTGGCCCTCGTTGAAGAGGTCAGTTTCGAGGAAGATCTGGCCGTCGGTGATGGAAATGACGTTCGTCGGGATGTAAGCGGAGATATCGCCCGCCTGCGTTTCGATGACGGGCAGCGCTGTGACACTGCCGCCGCCGGCCTCGGCGTTGATGCGCGCGGCGCGTTCGAGCAGACGGGAATGCAGATAGAAGATATCGCCGGGGTACGCTTCGCGTCCGGAAGGACGGTGCAGCAGCAGGGAGATCTCACGGTACGCTACGGCGTGCTTGGAGAGATCGTCGTATACGATCAGCACGTCGCGGCCCTTGTACATGAAATACTCGCTCATCGCCGCGCCGGCAAACGGCGCGATGTACTGAAGCGACGCGGAATCGGACGCCGTGGCGCACACGATCGTCGTATACTCCATCGCACCGGCGGCTTCCAGCCGCGCGGCGATCTCCGCAACGGTGGCGCGCTTCTGGCCGATGGCAACATAGATGCAGAGCACATTCTGCCCCTTCTGGGCGAGAATGGCATCGATTGCGATGGCGGTTTTGCCGGTCTGACGGTCGCCGATGATGAGCTCACGCTGGCCGCGGCCGATGGGCACGAGTGCGTCGATCGCCTTGATGCCGGTGTGCAGCGGCACGGAGACCGACTGCCGGTCGGGAATGGCGGGCGCCTGGAATTCGATGGGCCGGGTCTCGGTGCTCCAGATGCGGCCCCGGCCGTCGATGGGCTTGCCGAGCGCGTCCACAACGCGGCCGAGCATCGCCTCGCCGACGGGCACGCTTGCCATCTTGTTCAGACGGCGCACGCGGCTGTAGCTGTCCACATGGTCGTAGCGGCCAAAGATGATGCAGCCGACGCGGTCGGCCTGAATATCCATGACCATGCCGCGCTCGCCGTTGACGAACTCGACCAGCTCGCCGTACATGATGTCGGCGAGACCGTCCATCCAGCAGATGCCGTCCGACACGCTGAGCACGCGGCCGACCTGGAACACGTCGATGCCGAGCTTCATATGGTGCACGGCGTCGAGCATACCGGCGCGGATGGAATCCGCGTCCGTCTCCGTGAGAGGCCGGTCGTTGAGCGCTTTGCCGAGACGGTAGAGCTTGTTGGAGATGGTGTAATCGTAGATCGTATCGCCGATGCGAAGCTGCAGCCCGCCGATCAGATCTTCCTTTTGCCGCACCCAGTAGGAGATCTTCCCTCCGGCGGCGGCGACGAGCGCGTCAGCACGCTTGCGCACCTTCTCGACGGTCTCGTCGGGAAGCACGGCGGCGGAGGTGAGCGTCACATACAGCACGCCCTTGCGGGAAATGTAGGAAACGTCGCCGGGCGTCAGATGGATCTGCGCGAGGATCTGCTCGACTGCCGCGTTCTGACGGGCAAGCTTGGAAGCCTGATATTCCGCCGAGCGCATGTGCTGCTCGGCGAGAGTGAGGACCTGCTCAATGATCTGCGCGCGGGTCGTAAAGAGCATTTCGCGGCGCTGGTCGGCGGCGTCCGCCTCATACTGCGTATCGAGCTCTGCAAGAGCGGCCTTTCCGTCCTTTTCCGCCGCGGCAAGCTCGGACTTGAGCGCCGTGTCGTCCGGCGCGGGCATCTCCGGCAGCGGCTCGGGAGCGAACGGCGTTTCCGCTTCGTCCAGCTCACGCGTGATCTTCTCCCGGCGGGAGCGGAAGATCTTCACGATAGATTTTCGTCCGACGAGATAGATGAGCCCCGCAAGGATCAGAAGATTGATAACGGCATATACAAAACGCATAATCATTTCGTCCTGTTCGTAGTAGCATTCGTATGCTCACCGGCGGTGAGATGCTCTATGTCGGCATACGGCGCCGCGATCGTTTCCGCATCCACGGCGGAGTGGCGATCGTCCTGCCAGTGCTGCAGATGGTTCACGAGATCAAGCGCCAGATCGGAGAGCTGCGGTTCCAGCTCGCGGGTGATGCGTTCGGATTCTTCGGCGAGCGCGGCGCGGTTTTCTGCGAGCCGCTGCGCGGCCTCGGCGCGCTTTTGCGTCGTTTCGCGGCGCAGTTCCTCCTGCGCTTGCTCTAGCGCCTCCGCGTCGGACTGACGCAGCTGCGCTTCCTGTGCAGCGCGCTCGTCCGCAAGGCGGCGCGCTTCCGCTTCGTATTCCGTGCGTGCGTCCTCCTTCGCCTTGCGCGCGGCCTCAATCTTCGCATTGCGCGTATCCATAAAGGTCAGCATCGGCTGAAAGAGCAGTTTTTTCAGAATGAGCATCAGCGCGAGAAAGCATAGAACCGTCCATACGATGAGAGATGGTTCGATCGTCATAGCTGCGTGCCTCTCAGACCTTGGCGACGAGCATAAAGGCGATCAGCAGGCCGTAAATGGTGAGAGCCTCCATCATGGCCATCGAGATGATGAGCGAGGAGCGGATCTCGCCGGCGGCGTCGGGCTGGCGGGCAATGCTCTCCATGGCGGCGGCGGCGGCCTTGCCCTGTCCCAAACCGGGACCTATGGTGCTGAAGGCGATGGAAATGGCGGCGGCAATAGCAATGATGGCGGAATCGGTCATGGTAGTATATCTCCTTACAAAAATATTCTTTATTCTTTTGCTTTTAAGAGACGTGCCGTTATTCGGTGGCCTCCTGCAGATAAATGGAAACGAGCGTCGTGAAAACGATGGCCTGCAGCGCGCAGAAGAGCAGCGAGAGCACCATCATCACGATCGGCGCGCCGATGGGAAAAATCTCATAGAGCTGTTCCGTGACGGTCTCTTCGCCGAAGATATTGCCGAACAGACGCAGCGCCAGCGACGCGGGCTTGATGAACTCATCCAGAAGGAGCAGCGGCAGCATGATCGCGATGGGGGAAATAAAGCGCTTGAGATAGCCGAGAAAGCCGCGCGCATGGATGCTTGAGCCCTGCAGGTAGAAAAACGTGATGATGCTGAGACCAAGCGTTACCGAAAGCGACGAGGTCGGCGCTTTCCAGTAGTCCGTCAGACCGGCGCCGGGGATGAGCCCGGTGTAGTTGCCGAAAATGATGAAAATGAAGAGCGAGCCGAGAAACAGAAGGTGTTTTCGGGACTCTTTTTTTCCGAGAATACCGGCAAAGTAGTTGTCGAGGTATTCAACGCCCGTCTCGATCACATTCTGGAATTTGCCGGGCCGCTCGCGCATATGGCGCGTGGCGAGCAGCGAGATCACGGTGACGGCGGCCAGAATGACCCACATGCCGATCACCTCGCCGGTCACATCCAGAATTCCGAAAATCGGGATCACAACACGGGATTCACCCATTGAGATCTTCTCCCTTCTTATCCGCCGCGGCGGATTTGGACTTTTTATCGTTGCGCCGTGCCAGAAGCATGGCAAAAACCATGGAAAGAGCGGTCAGGCCGAGCGCCGCGCCGACGAGCGGCGCCGTAACGTCCCAGCCGAGAGCGCGCGAACCAAAGAAAACCAGAACAAGATAGGCAACATTGAACAGCTGCCGTACTGCGGAGAACGAAGCGAAAGCCGCAGGCTTTTTTTCCAGCAGCCGGGCGGAGAGCAGGGCGTTGAGACCGGCAACGACGGCACCGCCGAGAAAGGTGAGCAGCCCCTGCACAATAGGTTGATCCATGTATTTTCCTCACATTACATAAGAAGACATTTAAAAACCAAATTGTATTATAGCACACGAAAGCGGAAATGAAATAGATAAAATATAGAAAGAATAGTTCAAAAGAACATCATTCTTCGCCATAAAGCAATATAAAGCTCTCGTAGTGATCCTCGGTATAATAGATAAGCCCGTCATTGGAGTATACGATGCGCTTCGCCCCGCGCGAGGCGGCGTGCAGTGTGTCGATATCGCACTCATGGTACTCCCGCCCGGGCGCGTCCGGCAGGAGTCCTTCGTAGTTTCCGAACCGGTCGCCGCCGATGCATTTGCCGTCGGCGTAATCGTCCAGCCCGCCGCCGTTCCAGCCGAGCGCGCGGGCATCTTTCTTGGTGATGAAGTTCTGCGGCAGATGAGCGTAGAGATGCAGATAGAGCGCCACATCCTCCGCCGAGGTATACTCCCCGCCCTCGTCGAGCGCAGCCGGGGAGGACTTGTCCGACTCGCCCGGGGAAACGGCGTCCGCTTCGGCATCCGACGGGGCGTCTGCCGCGGGGACAGCGTCCGCAGCGGGGGCGGCAGTGCAGGACGGCACGTCCGGCGCGGCGCCGCCGCAGCCGGAAAGAACGGAAAAGACGAGCAGCAGTGCGAGCAGAGCGCCGGTGAGACGAGTAAAACGACGCATAAATTAACCCCCGATTTTTGCCGACAGATGTCATATATAATGTAGCATAGCGACGACGAAAAAGCAATTGACAGAATGACACGAAATCTGGTATATTTACTTCACACGAAATATTCTCACGAGAGAATATAACAAGAGGAGAACATCCATGAAAAAAACACTTGCCCTGCTTCTTGCACTGGTGATGCTGTTCAGCCTTGCCGCGTGCGGCGCGGCGGAACAGGCTCCCGCGGAGCCCGCACCCGCGGCGACGGAAGAGCCTGCTGCAACGGAAGCCCCGGCGGAAGAGCCCGCTGCCGAAACGGTCATGTTCACCGATTCGTGCGGACGCGAAGTTGAGCTTCCCGCCAACATCACGAAGATCGCTCCCAGCGGCACGGTCGCCACGATGATCCTTGCGGCGTTCGCGCCCGAAGAGTTCGTCTGCGTCGGCACCGAGGTGAGCGAAAATCAGATCCCGTATCTTTATGACGGCATTGCCGATCTGCCTGTGACCGGCCAGCTGTACGGCGGCAAGGCCACGCTGAATCTTGAAGAGCTTCTCGGCACCGGCGCGGAGGTCATCATCGACCTCGGCGATTTCAAAAAGTCCATTGCGGACGATCTGACGGCGCTTCAGGAGCAGACCGGTCTGCCCTGCGTCTTCATTGAAGCCGATCTTGCCCACTTGGCGGACGCCTTCCGCACGCTCGGCACCATCCTCGGCAAGGAAGAGCGCGGCGAAGAGCTTGCCAGGCTCGTTGAGGAGACCATGACCATGGCCGCCGAAAACAGCGCGAAGATCACGGAGGATCAGCAGCTCTCCGTGCTCTACAGCTCCGGCAGCGATCCTCTCGGCACGAACGCCGAGGGCTCTTCTCAGGCGCAGGCGCTCGGTATTGTCGGCGCGAAGAACGCCGTTGTGCTCGAGGATGTCACCAACAAGGGCGGCGGCAACATGATCAACATGGAGCAGCTCTACAACTTTGATCCCGATGTCGTTCTCGTGACCGACGCCGCGGCTCTGGAGATCATTGAGACAGAGGCCGCGTGGCAGGAGCTGCGCGCCGTGAAGGACGGCAAGGTCTATACCGTGCCGTGCGATCCCTACTGCTGGCTGTCCGCGCCCCCGTCCATGAACATGATCCTCGGCGTGTGGTGGCTCGGCAATCTGCTGTACCCGGAGGTCTATGACTACGACATGACCGCCAAGGCGCAGGAGATCTATAAGGTCTTCTGGAACTACGACCTGACCGCGGAAGAAGCCGCGGCCATGCTGGGCTAAAGGCTTCAAACAACCCCCGCTTCGCTGGGGGAGCGGTTTGAAAAGACAAATGGATCATCCCCCGCAGACGATGTCCGCGGGGGATGATCTTATGTACGTATGAGTTTATGGGATATATGCTGCTTATCCGTGCATCGGGCAGCCGTGGTGCGCGGGCATTTCGCCCTCGCGGATCTCGGCGCGGCAGAGAATCAGCTCGCCGAGAATGCTCACGGCGATCTCCGCCGGGGTAACGGCGCGGATGGGCGTGCCGATCGGCGTATGCACGGCCTTTAGCGCTTCCTCCGGAATGCCGCGATCCATGAGCGTTTTGTTGACGAACGCGATCTTGCTGCGCGAGCCGACAACGCCGAGATAGGCGTGCGGCGAGCGGAGCACCTGCTCCTCGATAATGAGATCGCCGGAATGGCCGTTCGTCATCACGACAACATAGTCCTCGGCGGTGAGCGTTACGGCCTCGGCAATGTTATCATAATTGCAGACCATAGCGTCCTCAGCTCCCTTGAAGAGGGAAATGTCGGCAAAAGCCGGACGGTTATCGAGCACGACGCAGCGGAAATCCACCGCGCCGAGCATGGGTGTGAGCGCCTGCGTGATGTGGCCGCCGCCGAAGATCACAACACGGTTGAAGAGCGGCAGCGGTTCGGCATAATAGGTGCTTGTGACGACCGTATGCGTCGTGCAGAGCGCGGCGCGCTCTTCCTCGCTTACGCCCTCGCCGCAGAGAAGGCCTTCCTCGCCGTACAGGCTCGGCACACTGCCGTCGAGCGGGAGGACGAGCCAGCCGTGCTTGCCCGCTTCGATACGGTCGCACACGGCGCCTGCAAGCAGGCTCCAGCGGAGATCGTCGGCGCTCACATACTCGAAGAGCACCGTAACATCGCCGCCGCACTGCATGCCGATGTCCTCTTTATCGTTGGGACGGAGCACAAACTCATGCACGGCGCTCTCATCGGCTTTGAGAAGCTCCATCGCCTTTTTCTCCGACTGATATTCCACGGCGCCGCCGCCGATCGTGCCGGTGATGCGGCCCTTTTCGCCGACGAGCATCGCCGCGCCCGCGCCGCGCGGCGCGCTGCCGCGATCGGCGATGACTGTTACGAGCATAGTATTGCGCTCTTCTTCGATTTCATAAAGCAGCTTGGAAAAAATCCTTCGCATGGGTATTCCTCCTGACTTGTGATATGCAGTAAATTCCTGTATACTAAAACTGATTATACTCCGGCGAAAACAGAAAGGCAAGGTACAATCCGTATGGAACTTTATGAAGCGTTTATTTCTTCCGTACCGGCGCATTTGCGCGTTACCATGGCGGTGCGCGGGCGGTATCAGGCATATGTGGAAACGGAGGGCGGCGCGGGGCTTGCCTCGCTGCCGCTGCCGGGGAAAAAACCGTATGGCGACGCGGTCGTCTGTACGGACTGGCTGGGAAAGCCGCTGCGCGATCTTGCAGCGCAGCTCGGTTCGGACGATATGGCGCTCTCGGCGCTCGGCTGCGCGGCGGTGAACGCATGGTTCAACCGGCGCGAGAGCATGGAGGCCCTCGGCGTTACGCTCTATCCGCCGGAGATCGACGAGGGCGACGTGTTCCGCACGCTGGAACCGGAGTGCGCCGGGAAGCTCGTTTCTACGATAGGCCACTTTCGCGGCGGCGAAAAGCTCGCGGGCATGCGGGAGCTGCGTGTGTTTGAAAAGGACCCGCGCCCCGGCGACTATCCGGAACGGGAGGAGGATCGCCTGCTCCCCGGCTCCGATGTCGTCGTCATCACCGGCATGGCGCTCACGAACGGCACGATGCCGCACATCCTTGAGCTTTGCCGCGACTCGCAGATCGTAGCGTTGAGCGGGCCGAGCGTTCCGGTATCGCCGATCTGGTTTGATCACGGCGTGACGGCGCTTTTCGGCACTCTCTGCTGGGACATCCCCGGCTGCCGGAAAGCGATGCGTTACGGCGGCCATAAGGACACCTGGAAGTACATGGGAAAATCGGTGCTCCGCAAATAAGAAGAAAAGGCTCTGTTTCCGGAGAAACAGAGCCTTTTCTTTTTTCAATAGGGGCGATGATTCAGCCGCCGTAGCCATAGCCGAAGCCGAACGGGAAGCCGCCGTAGGAACCGGAGGACTGCTGCTGGTTCGAGGACGACGTGGGATCGGCCAGAGCGCTCTTCTGCTGCTCGCCGACGGTGAGCGTGAGCGTAAGCTGCTCGCTCTCACCCTGCCGGTAGACGGTGAGCGTTATCTTGTCGCCGGGCTGACTGGCGGAGACGATCTTCACAAGCTCGCTGCTCGTTGTGATCTCCTCGCCGTTTATGGCGGTGATGATGTCGTTGATCTTCAGTCCGCATTCCGCAGCGGGGCTGTTCTCACTGACGGCCTTGACCGCCGCGCCCTGCGGGAGACCGTAGCTGACCATTTCGCTGCTCACGGTCGTGACGGAAACGCCGATATACGGCTTGACGATATAGCCCTTTTCAATGATGCTCGTGATGATGTTCTTCACGTGGTTGATCGGGATGGCAAAGCCGATGTTGTCGATGGACGCGCTGCCCGAAGAAGAGGAGGAGCTGTACTTGGCGTTCGTGATGCCGACGACCTCGCCGTAGCTGTTGAAGAGCGCGCCGCCGGAGTTGCCGGAGTTGATGGCGGCGTCGGTCTGGATGAGATCCATCGTTGTGCCGGAGGAGAGCGTGACCTCGCGGTCAAGCGCGCTCACGTAGCCGACGGTGAGCGAGAACGTCAGCTCGCCGAGCGGGTTGCCGATCGCCATGACCTCGTCGCCGACATAAAGATCATCGGAGCTGCCAAGCACGACCGGCGTGAGACCGGCAGCGTCGATCTTGAGAACGGCAATGTCGTTGCTCTTGTCATAGCCGACGATCGAGGCGCTGTAGGAGGTGTTGTCGTAAGTCGTTACCTGCACGCTGCTGGAGTTTTCGATCACGTGGTAGTTTGTGAGAATGTAGCCGTCCTCGGTCAGAATGAAGCCGGAGCCGGAAGCGGCACTCGTTGTCTGATAGCCCCAGTAGTTCGTCGTGATCGAGGTCGTGATGCCGACGGTGGAATTCACATTCTGCGCATATACCTCGCGCGGCGTGAGCTTCTCGGAGGTATCGGTACGCGCGGTATTCACCTTTTCGGTCTGCCGCTCGCCGACGTACATAGTCGTGCCGGTCGAGGGAGTCTGGTTTTCCGTATTATTGCGCAGCAGAAGCGTTGCGCCGACGCCGAGGCATCCGCCCAGCAGCGCGCACGCGAGGGCGATGGCGATGATCTTTCCGGTGGAGAGTTTCTTCTTTTTCTTCGGCGGCTCGGGGGAATACGAATAGCTACCGGGAATGTGGCCGCTCTGCGGACCGGAAGAGTACTGTGAATCGGCATTATGCGCCCCCGCGGTATAATCGCTCTGCGTGCCGCGCTCCGGCGTGTACCGGTACGTGCTGCTTTCGTTATTTTCGGTATTGGGATCGTTGTTCTCGTACATGGAAAACACCTCTTGTTTCATTTCTTGGCTGTATCCTATCACGGAATTCTGAAAAGAACCTGAAACTATCTTGAACAATTTGTGAATAAAAAAATCGCCGAATTTTCATTCGACGATTTTTTGTGATCCGAAATCAGAGCTGCTTCTGGGCGTTGATCTTGATGCCGGGGCCCATGGTGGTGGCGGTCACGCAGCTGCGGATATACTGGCCCTTCGCGGTCGCGGGCTTCGCGCGCAGGATGGCGGTGATGAGAGCGGTGTAGTTCTCAAGCAGCTTCTCCGCGCCGAAGGAAGCCTTGCCGATGGGGCAGTGGATGATGTTGGTCTTGTCGAGACGGTACTCGATCTTACCGGCCTTGGACTCCTTGATGGCCTGCGCCAGGTTGGGGGTCACGGTGCCGGCCTTGGGGGAGGGCATGAGACCCTTGGGACCGAGGACCTTACCGAGACGGCCGACAACGCCCATCATGTCGGGGCTGGCGATGACGACGTCGAAATCGAACCAGTTCTCGCCCTGGATCTTCTGGACGAGCTCCATGCCGCCGACGTAATCCGCGCCGGCTTCCTTGCACTCTTCTTCGCGCTCCGGCTTGCAGAACACGAGGACCTTGACGCTCTTGCCGGTGCCGTTGGGCAGGACGATGGCGCCGCGGACCTGCTGGTCAGCGTGGCGGGAGTCAACGCCGAGCTTCACGTGCAGCTCGACGGTCTCGTCGAACTTCGCCTTGGCGGTCTTGGTGACAAGCTCGAAAGCCTCAGCGGGCTCATACTGGGCGCTTTTATCGATGAGCTTCGTGCTCTCTTTATAATTTTTACCTCTGAACACTTCATTATCCTCCTAAAATGTGGTTTTTCGGAAGGTTACTTCCTCCCACGTTTGCCAGCTCAGTCGCCGACGACGACGCCCATGGAGCGGCAGGTACCGGCGATCATGCTGACGGCGGACTCGATGTCGGAGCAGTTGAGATCGCGCATCTTCTGCTCGGCGATCTTGCGGACATCTTCCTTGCTGATGGTGGCAACCTTGTCACGCTGAGGCACGCCGGAGGCGGTCTCGATGCCGCAGGCCTTCTTGATCAGCAGAGCCGCGGGGGGCGTCTTGGTGATGAAGGTGAAGCTGCGGTCGGCGTAAACGGTGATGACGACCGGGATCATAAGACCCATATCGCCCTTGGTACGCTCGTTGAAGTCCTTGGTGAACTGGGAAATGTTCACGCCGTACTGACCGAGAGCCGGGCCCACAGGGGGAGCCGGAGTCGCTTTGCCGGCGGGAACCTGGAATCTGACATAGCCAACTATTTTCTGTGCCATAATTAAGCACCTCCAGAATTATTCTTCTTTTACCGGTTCGACCTGGTCGAGTTCCAGATCGATCGGCGTCTCCCTGCCGAACATGGAGACGATGAGGCGGACGCTGTTCCCCTCGGGGTCGATCTCGTCCACCGTGCCGAGGAAGCCTTCCAGCGGGCCGTCGATGACCTTGACGGTATCGCCAAGCTCAAAGCCCACGGAAATCTCTCTGCGCTCCACACCGAGATCGAGGATCTCCTGCTCGGTCAGAGGAACGGGTTTTCCGTCGGAGCCGACGAAGCCGGTGCAGCCGCGGCTGTTGCGCACGAGATGCCAGCTTTCGTCCGTGAGCACCATCTTCACCAGCACGTAGCCGGGGAATACCTTGCGCTCGACTTCCTTATCACCGCCGTCGGTATGCTCAACGACCGTCTCCAGAGGGATGTTGACCTCCTGGATGAGATCCTGCATCTGGCGGTTTTCCGCCGCCTTCATGATGGAAGCGGCTACCGTGTTCTCATAACCGGAGTATGTGTGGACCACATACCATTTTGCGTTCTCTGCCATCCGGCTTACACCAATGTGATCAGCGCTTCGACAGCGGCCTTGGCCAGAGAGTCAAAGCCCCAGAGCACGAGAGCGGCGGCGGCCATAACGACCAGCGCGACCAGCGTGTTCTTGCCGAACTGCTTGGGGGTGGGCCAGACGACTTTTTTGAGCTCGCTCTTCATTTCGCGGAACCACTTGGCAACGCGCTTGAAAAAGCCGAGCTTCTTGTCCGTCCGCTTGACGGCTGCGCCCTTCGTCTGAGGGGCAACGGGTTTCTTTTCTTCGTTAGCCATTGGATGCATCCTTTCTCACGTCTGTCATTACTTCGTTTCGACGTGCTTGGTGTGCTTGCGGCAGAAGGGGCAATACTTATTCATCTCGAGCTTTTCGGGAGAATTTTTCTTGTTCTTCATGGTGTTGTAGTTCCGCTGCTTGCACTCGCTGCATCTCAGGGTGATCTTGATTCGCGAACCTGCTTTCGCCATTATTTCGGCACCTCCTTGTAAAATTTACGCAGCGCTTTCCGCGCGCGTATGCCTCCCTGTATGGGCCGAAAGAGCATAAAAAATAAACCTCTCGACCGACAGGTAGGGTTAATATAACACAAACCGCCTGTCCGGTCAAGGGAATTCAACGAAAAAACCTCGGTTTTTTTGGCGTATTTTCTCTGCCGCGCCAAGGAAAAACGCCCCGGCGTTTTCCGCCGGGGCGCAGGAAAGGGGCAGGGTTATTTTTCGCCGTCTTTCGGGGTTTCTTCCGCGGGAGCAACGCTCTTCGCGGCGGCTTTGGCCGCGGCCTTCTGCGCGCGCTTTTCGGCTTTCGCGGCACGCTTTGCCGCCCGCTTTGCGGCACGCTCCGGATGGTTCTTTGCGCGGCGGCGGATGAGCCACACGATCAGCACAACGACTGCCGCGAGCGGCACGAGCCACGGGAGACTCGTCACGAACCAGAGGAACAGATCCTGGAAAAACTCGCCCACGTCCTTGAGCGATTCGGAAAAGCCGCGGGTCATGCGCTCCCAATAGGTGAGCGTGATCGTCGGTTCGGGCGTATACTTGGTCACCTCGGAAACGTAGAGCGACACGGTGGAGTAATTCACCTGATGATCGTAGTAGCGGAGCTGACCGGTGAGCGAGTCGATCTCATACTGCACGTCGGTGAGCTGCTGCTGAATGGCGAGCATATCCTCGACCGATTTGGCAGCGGCAAGCATCTCAAGAAGCCGGGTCTCCTGCGTTTTATAGGCTTCAAGGCGGCTCTGCACGTCGTAATATTCCATCGTCACGTTCTGCATGTATGTGTTGCAGTAGGGAACGTTGCCGAATTCGGAGAGGGAGCCGGTCAGCACGGAGAACTTGTCGCTCGGCACACGGATGAGGAAGGACGCATAGCGCCCGCCCGTATTGCCGCGGGAGATGCTATAGTAGTTGTTGCCGGAAATGCTCGAGCTCTCCATAAAGCCGCCCAGCTCTTTGACAAGTGCGCGGATCTCCTCGATCGAATAATCAAACTCGGTCGTTTCGAGCGTCGCGTCGGCGCTGTAGATGATCTTCTCGCTCATGTCGGCGATATCGGCTGCCGTGTCTCTGACATCTTCCTCATAGAAGCCGCCGTCCTCGGCGGCAAAATTGCCGAAACCTCCGGGGGCACTGGCGGGCGACGGCATCGACTCCGATTCCATCGGCGTGTCCGGCCTTGGCTCCTCCATGGGGGCGCTGCTGATCCTTTCGCTGTAGCAAGAATCGGTCATGCTCGACGTTTTCGCTCCGCATCCGGCGAGACCGAGCGCAAGCACAAGCGCGAGCGCCAGCGCAAGGAGCTTCGTTGTCCTTTTCATCGGGTGTACCTCCTTCAAAAGTTTATTTAATGCTTCTAATACTAAGACGGCGGCACTGGGAAAAAAGTTCCGGAAAGAGAGACTCTTTTCGGAACTTTTTTCAAGATTATTCGCTGCGGACGTACTGGATGTCCGGCTTTTCGAGAATTTCCGGACGAACGACAGTCTCGTCCCACGCCTCGGGCTCGATCTCCTCGATGCTGACGGAGACCCACGCCTTGTCCGCGTGGAGATACCGGGCGGCATCGTCCGCGACGGCGCGGGCGAAAGCACGTTTTTCTTCCTCGCTCCGGCCCGGCCAGAGCTTCACGGCGATGTGCGGCATCAGTACGCCACGCCCCAGTAGATCATGTGCTTCGCCGGCTTGCCGCAGATGGGGCAGGTGTCGGCCAGATGCTCCTGGTGAAGCGGCATGCAGCGGCTGGACATGCCGGCCTGCTCCTTCATCATCATCTCGCACGCAAGCTCGCCGCACCACATGGTCTTGATGAAGCCGCCCTTTTCCTCCTGGATCTTCTTCGCCTCTTCGAGCGAGTAGGCAGGGTAGGTGTGCTCTTCCATGTTGGCCTTCGCCTTTTCATAAAGGGACTTCTGTACGGCGTCGAGCAGCTCGGGAACCTTTGTATCCAGCTCGTCGAGCGAGAGGAACAGCTTCTCGCGGTCGTCGCGCCGCACGGCGACGCACTGGTTGTTCTCGATGTCCTTCGGGCCGATCTCGATGCGCAGCGGCACGCCCTTCATCTCCCAGTTGGCAAACTTCCAGCCGGGGGAGTTGTCGGTAAAGTCACCCTTGACGCGCAGCCCCAGCTTGGCGAGCCGGTCCACAAGCTCCTGCGCCTTTTCGAGCACGCCGGGCTTATGCTGCGCGATGGGGAGGACGATGACCTGAATGGGGGCGATCTTCGGGGGCAGCACAAGACCGTTGTTGTCGCCGTGCGCCATGATGACCGCGCCGATCATGCGCGTCGTGGAGCCCCAGGACGTCTGGAACGGATACTGCACCTTGTTGTCGCGCCCGGTGAACGTGACGTTATAGGCACGGGAGAACTTGTCGCCGAAGTAGTGGGACGTTGCGCCCTGCAGCGCCTTGTGGTCCTTCATCATGCACTCGCAGGTGTAGGTGGCCTCCGCGCCGGCGAACTTTTCCTTCTCGGTCTTGCGGCCGGGGACAACGGGGATGGCGAGGACGTTCTCAAAGAAATCGGCGTAGCACTTGAGCTGCTGTGCGGTCTCGGCCTCGGCCTCCTCGGCGGTCTCGTGGATGGTGTGACCCTCCTGCCACCAGAACTCGCGGCTGCGCAGGAAGGGACGGGTGGTCTTTTCCCAGCGCACCACGCTGCACCACTGGTTGTACTTCATGGGAAGCTCGCGGTAGCTGTGCAGCACGCGGGACCAGTGGTCGCAGAACATGGTCTCACTGGTGGGACGTACTGCCAGACGCTCCTCCAGCTTGTCGGAGCCGCCCATCGTGACCCACGCCACCTCCGGCGCGAAGCCATTGACGAGCTCGCCTTCCTTCTGCAGCAGGCTCTCCGGGATCAGCACCGGCATAGCCACGTTCTCATGGCCGGTAGCCTTGAACCGGGCGTCCAGATCCTTCTGGATCAGTTCCCAGATGGCCTGACCATAGGGGCGCAGGATGATAAAGCCCTTCACACTGGAGTACTCCACCAGCTCTGCCTTTACGCAGATGTCGGTGTACCACTGTGCAAAGTTTTCTTCCTGACTGGTGATCGCCTGCACGAGCTTCTTGTTGTCTTTTGCCATTTTGTTATATCCTCCCAAGGCCGTGCGCCAAACGCTTTACGTTCCGCACGAACCATAATAAAGCCCCGTCTGCCTGCACGGCCGTGTGCCGCACTGCAAAGGCGGGGCTTTTGCCTAAAAAATCAGTTCTGCGCGTGGCTGTCCACAAAGTTTACCACATCGCCTACGGTGCGCAGGGACTCGATGGCGTCGTCCGGCACCTCGATGCCAAACTCGTCCTCCAACGTCATCACCATATCCACGATATCCAGACTGTCCGCCTCGAAATCGCTCATGATATCGCTTTCCAGCGTGATCTTTGCCGGGTCAACATCCAGCTGCTCCGCCAGCAATGCACGGATTTTTTCAAAAGTATCCATTCCTGTGGTCTCCTTTTTGCAGTTGTATTGCATACGCGTACAGCCCGCCGTGCCCCGGAAAAAGCCTCCGGTATCCGGCACAGCCTTGCCTGCTGTACAAAGCGCTCTCTTTTTTTATATCCCATGCAGTGCGTATTGTCAAGCCCTGTTTTGCAGCAACTGAAGAAAATTGTCTGAAAGCTGTTTTTTCCCTTGACATCTCGTGCCGGTTTTTTTATCATTATAAAGTAATGAGTTTAAAGGGACTGACCAGTCCCTTTTATAAGGAGCGATAAGCATGAAGCTTTCATTCACCAAAATGCAGGGCTGCGCCAACGATTACATCTATCTGGACTGCCGCACCTCCGGTGTGCCGGAACAGATCGCGGCGCTTTCAGAGCGCTTGTCCCGGCGGCACTTTTCCATTGGTGCGGACGGCATCATCTGCATCTGCGCACCGGTCACAGCCGGGGCAGACGCCATGATGCGCATCTTCAATGCGGACGGCAGCGAGGGCAAAATGTGCGGCAACGGCATCCGCTGCGTGGCCGAGTGGCTGTACACCCACGGCATGGCAAAGCCGAAGCTTGCCATCGACACCCTCAGCGGCTTAAAGACCGTTGCCCGCATGGGCGAGGGGCTGTGGCAGGTGGAGATGGGTGCCTACACCGCCATGGCGGCGGCGCTGCCCGCCGTGAACATGGGCGAAGGACCGCTGGTAGATCTGCCCCTGGAGGTGGAAGAGAACCTGTGGCGGGTGACCTGCATCAGCGTGGGCAACCCCCACTGCGTGACCATTGTGCCGGAGGTGGACAGCCTGAAGCTGGAGCAGATCGGCCCGGGTTTTGAGCACCACGAAAACTTCCCGGAGCGCATCAACACCGAGTTTGTGCAGGTGGTGGACGCCACTCACCTGAAGATGCGCGTGTGGGAGCGCGGCAGCGGCGAGACATGGGCCTGCGGCACCGGCACCTGCGCCACCGTGGCAGCCCTGACCGAGCTGGGCATCTGCCCCGCCGGAGAAGACGTCCATGTGCAGCTGCGCGGCGGTGAGCTGACCATCCGGGTGCTGCCCGGCAAGCAGCTGCTGATGACCGGCGCTGCCGAGACCGTGTGCGAGGGCACGACCGAAGTGTAAATAAGAGCCCCCTCAGTCGCCTGACGGCGCCAGCTCTCCCTTCGGGGGAGCTGGCATCGAGCGAATGCGAGATGACTGAGAGGGTTGCACCAATAAAAGAAGCGAGGGAAAGTATCATGAAGATGAACAAGCATTACAACGAACTGAAGGCCAGCTACCTGTTCGTGGACATTGCCCACAAGGTAGCTGCATATCAGGAAGCACACCCGGAAAAGGAGATCATCCGTCTGGGCATCGGCGATGTGACCCAGCCGCTGGCAAAGTGTGTGGTGCAGGCCATGCGCGACGCTGCCGAGGAGATGGGCACCAAAGAGGGCTTCCACGGCTACGGCCCGGAGCAGGGCTACCCCTTCCTCAAGCAGGCCATTCAGGGCTACTACGCCGGCCGCGGCACCCAGATCGCCGAGGACGAGATCTTTATCTCGGACGGCGCCAAGAGCGACCTTGCAAACCTGCTGGGGCTGTTCGATGTGGATAACACCGTGCTGGTGCCGGATCCCGTGTACCCCACCTATGTGGACGATAACGTCACCGATGGCCGCAAGATTATTTACAGCCGCACCGGGCAGGAAAATGGCTTCCTTGGCATGCCGGACGAGAGCGTGAAGGCAGATATTATCTATATTTGCAGCCCCAACAACCCCACCGGCGCTGCCTACACCCGCGCACAGCTGAAGGCATGGGTGGACTACGCTCGCAAGAATGATGCCATCATTCTGTATGATGCCGCCTACGAGTGCTTCATCTCGGAGGGCGAGCTGGCCCGCAGCATCTTCGAGATCGAGGGTGCACGCGAGTGCGCTGTGGAGATCTGCTCCTTCTCCAAGATCGCAGGCTTTACCGGCACCCGCTGCGGCTACACCGTCGTGCCCAAGGAGTTGGAGCGCGAGGGCATGAGCATCAACAAGCTGTGGCTGCGCCGCCAGACCACCAAGTTCAACGGCGTGCCCTATGTGGTGCAGCGCGCCGCTGCTGCCGTGTTCACCGAGAGCGGCATGGCCGAGATCCAGTCCAATCTGGACTACTACCGCCGCAACGCAAAGGTGATCGCCGATGCACTGGACGAGTGCGGCGTGTGGTACTGCGGAGGCAAGAACAGCCCCTACATCTGGCTGCGCTGCCCCGGCAACATGAAGAGCTGGGAGTTCTTCGACTGGCTGCTGGAAAACTGCGGTGTTGTGGGCACCCCCGGTGTGGGCTTTGGCGAGTGCGGCGAGGGCTACTTCCGCCTGACTGCCTTCGGCGATGCAGAAAAGACCAAGCTTGCCGCCGAGCGCATCAAGACCGCTATTAAAGCACTGTAAAACCTATAAAAATTGCACCCGCTGTCCGTTTTGGGCGGCGGGTGTATTTTTTTGCGCATTCTCTTGACAAATCTGTATCTACTGTATATACTGTACATATACAGACAAAACGAAAGTGTCAAAGGAGCAGCCGATGGAACTGTTTATCAATAACAAAAGCGGCGCGCCTATCTATGACCAGATCTACAACCAGATCAAGCAGCAGATCATCAGCGGGGCTTTGCAGCCGGACGAGGCCATGCCCTCCATCCGGGGGCTGGCACGGGACCTGCGCATCAGCGTCATTACTACCAAGCGCGCCTACGATGAACTGGAAAAAGAGGGCTTTCTTTACGCAGTACCGGCGAAGGGCTTTTTTGTAGCCCCGAAAAACACCGAGCTGCTACGGGAAGAAACCTTGAAAAAAATTGAAGTGCATCTTACCGAGGCCGTCCGCCTGTCCGCGTCCTGCGGGCTGAGCAGGGAAGAGCTGGGGGAGATGCTGGAACTGCTATGGGAGGGCTGAATATGAACGCACTGGAACTGCAGGGACTGACAAAACACTATAAGGACTTTACCCTTGGGCCGCTGGACTTGACCCTGCCCGGCGGCACCATCTGCGGGCTGATCGGTGAAAACGGAGCGGGCAAAAGCACCACCATCCGGCTGATCTTGGACATGGTGCGGCGGGACGGTGGCACTGTGACCATCCTCGGCAGGGACAGCCGCACCGCTTCTGTCCGCACCAAGGAGGAGATCAGCGTGGTGCTGGGCAGCGAGGGCATCCCCCTGTGCTTGAACGCGGTGCAGGCGGGCAAAGTGATGGCGGGCATCTATCAGAACTGGGACGCTGCCGCCTATGCGGAGCTGTGCCAAAAGTTCGGCCTGCCGGATAAAAAGCAGTACAAGGACTACTCCACCGGCATGAAGATGAAGCTGTGCATCGCCGTGGCGCTGGCACACCACCCGAAGCTGCTGCTGTTGGACGAAGCCACCAACGGGCTGGACCCGGTGGTGCGGGACGAGGTGACCGACCTGCTGCTAAACTTTGCCCGGGACGAAAACCACTCCATCCTCATCTCCTCCCACATCGTCAGCGACTTGGAAAAGCTGTGCGATACCATCGCCTTCCTGCACAAGGGCAGGCTGCTGCTCTGTGAAGAAAAGGATGCTTTGCGGGAGGAATACGCCCTGTGGCACGGCACGGCGGCGCAGCTGGCGGCGTTGGACGTGACCGTGTACGGCAAGCGGGTAACCCCCTACGGTGCCGAGGCACTTGTGCGCCGGGATGCACTGCCCGCCGGAGCAGAGCTTGCCCCGGTAAGCATTGAGGAATTGTTTGTACTGATGGTGAAAGGGGAAGATGTGCAATGAAAGGTCTGCTATTGAAGGATGCCTATCAGACGTGGTGCTATATCAGATGGATCATTCTGGTGTCGATTGCTATGATGCTGGTGGGAACGTTTTTCATGAAGGAAGGGTCTAATTTCTTTATGCTGTACGGCGGGCTTTTGCTGGGAATGTCGCCCATGACATTGCTGGCTTACGACCAGAACAGCCGGTTCAGCGCTTACTGCGCTGCTCTGCCGGTGACAAAAGAGCAGATCGTGGGCGGCAAATACCTCATCGGCTTGTGCGGTATGGCGCTGGCGGAGCTGCTGAGTATGGCGGCGCTGGCAGCAGCACAGCTGCTCTGGGGTACGGTAACGGTGCAGATCACCGTGGCGACCCTGCTTCAGGTGGCTATGCTGACCCTGCTGGGCAATATTATTTTGCTGCCGCTGACCTACCGCTTTGGCTACCAGAAAGCCCGGTATGTGTACTACCTGTGCATCGGTCTGCTTGGGGGCTTTATGGGATATTTCGTCTCTTCGGGAGACAGCGCTTTGGACAGCATCCTGCCCGCGCAGGGTTCGCTGCTGGTGCTGGTGGTCGTGCTGGCGGCGGCGCTGGCGCTGTACGCCCTCTCGTGGCGGCTGTCCGTTGCATGGTACGGAAAGGCAGAGCAGTAAGATGAAGAAAAGTCAAATCGCGGGCATCCTGTTCGGCGTTGCCATGGGCGCTGCGTTCAGCGTGACACTGGGAACGGTCGGTTTTGTGCTGGGTGCCAGCTTTGCAAGTCTGGGCATGGTGATGTTCAAAGGGCTGGATGACCCACAGGATAAAAAGTAATATAAAAAGCAAGTGCACCACCTTTTCAAAAGCCAACGCTTTTGATGAAGATGTGGTGCACTTGCTTTTTGCTTTTTATTCTGCGCTGTAAGCGCTGCCCATGATCCACGGGTTATTTGCGGAATATTTTGCGTGGTTGCGCAGGTAGGTGACCCATGCGCCGTAGCCGTTGCCGGCCGAGAGGTGCACGCCGTCCGGTGCGGCGATCATCTCTTTCAGGTTGCCCTCGCCGTCAGCCAGTGCCTCCCACAGGTCCAGATAAACGCAGCCCTTGCTGGCGGCCAGCTGTGCCAGCTGCTCGTTCACGCCGCGCAGCACATCCGAGGCAAGCCCCGGCTTCTTTTCCGCTGCCGCAGGCCGTACCGGCGGGATGGACTGTACATAAATAATGCAGTCCTCGCCCAGCGTCTGGCGCAGCTCGTCCAGCATCTGGCCGTAGTAGGCCAGAAAACGGTCGGCGGCGCCCAAGGTGGTCAAGGTGTTGGTGCCCAGCAGGATATACAGCTTTTTGGGCTGCGCCGCTGCCAGCACATCCAGCGCTATCTCCTGCCCGCGGGTGGGGCTCTTGACGGCGGCGCGGTTGACGATGGCGTCCGGCCCCACACCCGTATAGCCGCAGATGAGCGCGCCGCTCAGATTGATCTGATAGTCCGAGAAGCCCACCGTCAGGCTGTCGCCCAGAAAGGCGGCGTCCGAAAAATAGCTCAGGTCTACCTGACCGCAGGCCGGCTGCCGGATGACGCTGGCGTCGTAAGCCTTAATGGTATAGGCACCGTCGGTCTGCCGGGCCGGGCCGAAGCTTTCCAGCTGTACTGCCTGCGCTGTGCCGCTGTCACCGGCTGCACCCTCGCTGTCGCTGCCGGAAGCAGCCTCGCCCTGCATGGGCAGCGGTGCCAGAATGTTCTGTGCAATGCCGCCTGCGCCGATCTGGGGGGTGCTGTCCTCTTCGGCGGTTCCTTTTTCCAAGATGGCGGTCACCGCATAGGCGACCAGCAGGATGGCCACAATGACCCCCGCCAGCCGCAGCTTGCCGCTGATGCCCCCGCGTGTGCGCCGCCGGGGTGCCGAATGATACTCGTGTGAAATGCCCATATTCTCTGTCCAGCTTTCTGCATTTATCCCAACAGGCAGGTGCTCCTGCCCGGTAATTTTGGAGTGCGCACCCATTTTATCATATTTTTTTTGCCTGTGCAACCAATTGGGTCTTGCATACAACAGGCAAAACGGGTACAATAGAATTGTAGCTTATTTTGCACATTTTACAAAAAGCAAATACACAAGCTGCAAATATTTTTGTGTCAGTTGCGGCAGACGGCTGTTTTGCCGTCCCGGTCCGTTGGCAGTGCAGGGCCGACAGACCACTTTACTGGACGGTGCGGAAAGCCGTTTGCCCGGCAGCGGACACATTTTATATGATCTGAAGGAGGTTTCCATGGCCAAGAATATCATCATTGGTCAGAGCGGCGGCCCTACCGCCGTGATCAACTCCAGCCTTGCGGGCGTATACAAAGCCGCCCGCAGTCTGGGTGCAGACAAGGTGTACGGCATGAAGTACGGCATCGAGGGTCTGCTCAAGGAAGAGCTGCTGGAGCTCAACGTTCTGCTGGACGACCGCATGAGCATCGAGCTGCTCAAGCGTACTCCGTCCAGCTATCTGGGCAGCTGCCGCTTCAAGTTGCCCGACCCGGACACCGATGCCACCCCGTTCGTCAAGCTGTTCACCCTGTTTGACAAGTACGACATCTGTGCCGTGTTCTACATCGGCGGCAACGACTCGATGGATACCATCGCAAAACTGTCCCGCTACGGGCAGCAGGTGGGCAGCAGTGTGCGGTTCATTGGTGTGCCCAAGACTATCGACAACGATCTGTGCCTCACCGACCACACCCCCGGCTACGGCTCTGCCGCAAAGTACATTGCTACCATCTTGAAGGAAGTCATCCGCGACTCCTCGGTGTACAACATCCGCAGCGTGACGGTGGCCGAGATCATGGGCCGCCACGCAGGCTGGCTGGCTGGTGCGGCCTGTCTGGCCGGCGGCGAGGACTGCGAAGGCCCCGACCTGATCCTGCTGCCGGAAGTGCCCTTTGATCAGGACAAGTTCCTTGCCCGGGTGGACGAGCTGCAGCGGGTAAAGTCCAACGTTATCATCGCGGCCAGCGAGGGCGTAAAGACCGCAGACGGCACTTATCTGTGCGATCTGGTTTCCACCGCCGGCCAGCTGGATGCCTTTGGCCACAAGGCCATCCTCAGCGGCACCAGCCGTTACCTTTCGGAGCTCATCCACGACAAGCTGCAGTGCAAGAGCCGCGCTATTGAGTTCTCCACCCTGCAGCGCTGCGCCAGCCATCTGGCCAGCCGCACGGATGTGAACGAGGCCTACGCCGTTGGCGGTGCCGCCGCCGCTGCTGCCTTTGCAGGCGAGAGCGGCCGCATGATCGCCCTCAAGCGGGTCTCCAACTACCCGTATCAGTGCATCACCGAGTCTGTGGATGTGCAGCAGGTGGCAAATCTGGAAAAGAAGGTCCCGCTGGAATGGATCACCTCGGACGGGATGCAGGTGACCGAAGCCTTTGAGGAGTATGCCCGTCCGCTGATCCTGGACGAGGTGACCCCTGTGTATGTGAACGGTACCCCCCGCCACATCCGTCTGTGATCCGCCTTTTCCTTCCGCGTCTGTTTTCGTGTGACTGCACGTTTTTATAGCCGAAACAGAAAAAACAAAAAAGGAGAAATCATCATGGGAAAAAATGCAATCGTCGGTCAGTCCGGCGGCCCCACCTCTGTCATCAATGCCAGTCTGGCGGGTGTCTTTGAAAGCTGCAAGAACCGCGGCGCAGACATCGTGTACGGTATGTGCAACGGTGTTGCCGGTCTGCTGGAGGAGCGGGTGGTGGATCTTTCCACCCTGCTGACCGATGACTTGGACATCGAGCTGCTCAAGCGCACCCCGTCCAGCTTTCTGGGCAGTTGCCGCTATAAGCTTCCCGACTGGCGGGATGACGAAGCGGTGTACAAAAAGCTGTTCGCCATTCTGGAAAAGCTGAACATCGGCTACTTCTTCTATATCGGCGGCAACGACTCCATGGACACCATCGGCAAGCTGGCTGACTACGGCCAGCGCGTTGGCAGTGACATTCGCTTTATGGGTGTGCCCAAGACCATCGACAACGACCTGATGGTCACCGACCACACCCCCGGCTACGGCTCTGCCGCCAAGTACATTGGCGTTGTGATGAAAGAGATCATCCGCGATGCCACTGTGTACGGCACCAAGTACGTTACCGTGGTGGAGATCATGGGCCGCAACGCCGGCTGGCTGACCGCAGCCGCTGCACTGGCCAAGAGCGACGATTGCGAGGGCGTGGACATGATCTGCCTGCCCGAGGTTCCCTTCAACGTGGAGCGCTTTGTGGAAAAGGTGCGTGTGATGCAGGAAAAGAAGCCCAGCATCGTCATTGCCGTTTCCGAGGGCGTAAAGCTGGAGGATGGCCGCTATGTCTGTGAGCTGGCGGACGATGTGCACGCCGTGGATGCTTTCGGTCACAAGGCGCTGACCGGTACCGCACGGTATCTGGCCAATGTGGTGGCCCGCAATCTGGACACCAAGACCCGCTGCATCGAGCTTTCCACCCTGCAGCGCTGCGCCGGTCACCTGACCAGCCGCACCGACATCACCGAGGCCTATCAGGTGGGTGGTGCTGCCGCCAAGGCAGCCTTTGAGGGTGTTACCGGCCAGATGGTTGCCCTGAAGCGCATCTCCAACAATCCTTACCAGTGCACCACCGAGCTGCATCCCATCAGCGAGGTCGCCAACCTGGAAAAGAAGGTTCCCCTGAGCTGGATGAACAACAACCACACCCAGATGACCGAGGATTTCTTGGACTACGCCCGTCCGCTGATTCAGGCCGAGCTGACCCCGCTGTACATCGCCGGTCTGCCGCACCACATCTACATGAAGAACCAGAAGTGATTTTCTCCTGACCTGTTTTTGTCAGGCTGAAAAGCCCTCCCGCCCGGACGCTGTAAAGCGCACCCGAGCGGGAGGGCTTTTGTGATCTCTGCCTTTATTTCTTCTTTTTTTGCGCCCAGCCCAAATTATGGGTTGACAAATTGCGCTTTCAGTGGTAACATATACAGGCAGTCCAAACAACTGCAAAAATGAATATGGGCGTGTTCCCGAGTGGCCAATGGGGACAGACTGTAAATCTGCTGCTTTCAGCTTCGGTGGTTCGAATCCACCCGCGCCCACCAAACAAGAAAAATCCGAACCTGTTTCCGATTGGAGAAGGGTTCGGATTTTTCGTTTTCTTCGGATCAGAGAATGAAGGCTCTCGTGGAAGATACAAAACTCCCTGACATGGGAACATCTCATATTGAAAACTGATAGAAAGAATGGTAGAATGCTATTATAGAGGAGGTGAGTTCAATGGGACGTGGACTAATTACGGACGCTGAAGCTCAGGAGATGCTTGAAATGCTTAAGCATCTTTTGACGGGCGAATTGAACTTTCCTCCTTCCGGGAAAAAGGCGGAATTTGAAGCTATTGGTGAAAACAGGCGTGATACGTTTGTTGTATCAATTTTTCGCGGTATGATTCAAGCTACAAAAATTAATATGAGTGCTCGAATAAAAGTAAACGGAGTTATGCTTTTAGAGCTACACCTAAATCCGGGAGGAATTCATTTAAATCCGGATGGAAAGAAAATTGCTGGAAGCCATTGGCATGTCTACACAGAAAAGTATGGTCGTTCAATGGCATATGAAGCGACTGATATAACATCAGATGATTTTGTCAAGAATACATTGACATTTTTGAAGCGTTTTAATATTGTTGAGACACCTACAATAAATCAGCAGATTGAGTTCTAATGAGGAAAGGAGGAATAATCTTGAATATTCAAAAATTGATTGATGATTATGCACAATGGCTAAAAAATGAAATTTCTTTTTCCAAAATCGGCGAGTATTATGAGATTACAACTCCGTACTTGGATAATGCAAATGACTATTTGCAGATTTATGTTCGTCAGGTTGGAAATGATATTCTTTTTTCAGACGATTCTGCAACAATAAATGGGCTAAAAGCAACGGGATTTCAGTTCACTCCGCATAGAAAAGAGTACTTTCAGAGGGTTTTGGCTCAGTTTGGCGTTGAATGCAAGGGAGATGAATTAACGGCTAAAGCTCCAATTCAAGAGTTTGCTCGAAAGAAACACTTGTTTATTCAGGCAATTCTCAGGATTGATGATATGTTTGCACTATCAAAATCAAAAACAGCATCGTTATTTACGGAAGATATACAGATGTTTTTCGATACTAGAGATATCTTTTATACTGATAATGTTCAATTTACAGGGACATCGGGATTTACGCATAGCTATGATTTTCTATTCCAACGAACAAAAAAACAACCCGAGCGGTTGTGCCAGGCTGTAAACAATCCTAACAAATCTAGCGTTGGCAACATTTTATTTGCGTGGAATGATACTAAGGCGATTCGAAACAAAAGTAGCCAACTGATTGTAATTCTCAATGACCAAAACAATGTAGCTCGTGGAGTAGAGGAAGCTTTTGCTAATTATGATGTAAAGGTGGTTCCTTGGAGCAAACGTAACGATAGCGATAATCTTGCACTATTTGCTGCTGGCTAATATGTAAGGCAGGGCGTTCCCTTCTCCGGGAGCGTCCTGCTGTTTTTATGCTGCGATGGGTGTGGCGTTCAGAGTCTGCTGTTCTTTCAGCCACTCCTCGTATTCACGCTGGCCCTCTTTACTGTTGAAAAACTCAACCATGGAGGGATAAAAGCAACGTGCAAGGGTCTTGATTGCTTCATCCGGGTAGCCGGATTTGTTTGACTTCTTCTTTTTGTTCAAATAGTATCCTCCGAAACTCAAAGTTCCATATCCTGACCACGCTTGCGGTTTCGCTGCGGCACATTCATGGTGCGCTCCTGCTTGGGGGCAAGAATCTTTTCCAGAAAGCCGCGCACCAGTTCGGGCGCACGGTGGAGAGCATCCAGATAGGGTTTCACGTCGTACCACAGGTCGTGGTACTTGTTGCTCCAACGAACGGCCTCCTTCTTGGCGGTGGAAAGTTCTTCTTTCAAGCGGCGGTTCTCCACGTCCATCATATAGCCGTGGTCGGCTTGCTTTTTCAGCTTGGAAAATTCTTCTTCGGTCAGCGAGTAGTTACCGAGAAAGGTGCGCTTGCCGATATAATCCAGATCGCGCACATGAATGAGGGCTTCTTTTGTGAGCGTGGTCTTTTTCTGCACAGCGGCAAGTTCCTTCTCCTTTTTGGAAAGTGTCTTGCTGGTTTGGGTGAGATGCTGCTCTTTCTGGTCGATCTGGGCGGATAGGCTGTCCAGCCGCTCCTGCTCCCGCTGGACTTTGAATTGGGTGACGGTCAGGTGTTCTTCGGTGCTGCCGCGCTCGCCGCGCTCTACATCGGTGTACCCGGCATTGTGCATATAGTTGAAGAAATCGTCTTGCAGGATGCTGTACGACTTCTTCAGGACTGGTTTGCCGTTCTTTTGCAGGACGGGCTCTCCAGCATCGTCCAGCAGAGGTTTGGATGCCCACTTCTTGCTCCGGCTGACCTGCATGACGGTCTCCTTGACGGTGCCGACCAGTGCCTTGTCCTTGCAGCGTTTCGACCAGAGGATTTGCTTTTCCACCACAGGCACATAGACCACATGAAGATGGTAGTGGTAGACCTCCCGACCTAATGCTTCGGTCATGGCGCGGTTGATCTCATCGGCGTGCATGACTGTCGAGAGGATATACTGCTCACCACCCACAATCTGCACAGCAGCTTTGTAGGCATCCTCATAGAACTGCTTGGCGAACTCGTAGCCACCGTGATTGTCAAAATAGGCCGAGTTGACATCAAAGACAAGCTCGCAATAATGGGTGGCATCCGGCTTCAGGCCGCGCGTTGAAATCGTACCAGCGGTTTCCAGTTGGGCGAACAGGTCAGTGTAGCGGGCAGTTGGCTTTTTGAAGTGGACGTTCCATGCAGCGCGCTGGGGGATAATGTCGGGGTTCCGATAGCTGTCCTTTTCGCGCTCGTTGTGCTGCTGGGTGTTGCCAACGGCCTTGTCCGAAACGGCGAGATTTCGGACACTGGTGCGGTCAACGCCATCGTTTCTTGCCAAAGGGCATCCCTCCTTTCAAGGTTCATCGAGAGGTGACGGGGAACGAAGATGCACTTCTTCGGAAGTGTAATAACCCACTATGACACTTTCATCCCTGCGGTCTGCAAAGTGTAGTGGGCTCTCCGAGGGGGAAACGGCTGTATAGGGTGCGCTTCGGGCAAATCGCTGCGTACGTGCGTACCAATCTCTCGTACGCACGTACGCAGTAAAACGGCTAAAATCTCCTATATAGGGGTGTTCTTCTGGAAATCAATATGATATACTCAACTTGATCAACCATCAACTAATAAGAGGAGGTAATATTATGGGAAAAACTTTTGTGTGCAGCTTATGCCGTAATGGAATCATTGGCGGTGGTTTGTACATTGATGAACAGAGCATTACATATTCCACCCAAAAGCTTACAGTCAGTCCGCTATATCGCAGCCTTGTATTGCCCATGAAGGAGATAAAGGAGATTTCATGGAGCCAGATGGTCGTTCCTGTTGCAGCAATTTCCATGAAAGACGGAGAATGTTATAAATTTATCATATATAACAAATCAGGATTTGAAAAGGCATATAAGCAATATAGCAACCACCAAGAATGAAATCACCTGGCAGGGTTTGGGGCAGGCACGCCCCAACAAGAAGCTGTCCCAAAGGGGCAGGAAATTTTCAAGAATTGAAAATTTGTGGCCACGGGACGATTCTTGCTCTCACGAAAACCCATACTTTTTGAAAATCCGCTTTTCGCAGCCAAAGGAGGATGCACCATGAAAAAAGAGATCGAAGCCTTCGTCAACGCAGCCAACGAGCAGGAGTTGGAAGCCGCATGGAATAACCTCTCGGCAGAGGAACAGCGAGTTTTCGAGCAGCTCATGGAGGAAGAACCACCCGAAGATGCACTGGCATTTTTCGCACAGCTGTATGATGATGCCCCGAAAGAGCAGACCAGCGAGACTGTGAACATCTCCGAAAATGAAATCTATTTCAAGCGGAAGCCCTTGACCGAAGAGCAGAAGAAACACAGCTCTTATGTGGACGAGAACGGCAACCTCCATGTCAAGAACCTGTCCGCTTTCTGGATTCCAGAACTGACCACCACGGAGAAAGTCGGTCACACCACCTACACCGTGACCGGCAGCT
>ERZ773147.666-NODE-666-length-40420-cov-12.756200_pt1 | contig 40420 bp, 34 predicted proteins | sample MGYA00580851_ERZ773147 | MGnify/ENA primary metagenome ERZ773147 (study PRJEB29015, sample SAMEA2737818) | human gut metagenome | biome: human gut; feature: human-associated habitat; material: faeces | place: China | collected 2012 ... | reverse complement strand
CACCTTCATCCGGCTGGGGCTTTCGCCCCCGATCAGGAATGTACCTGTTGAATGTGTATTCTGTTTTCAAGGTTCACGAAGGAATTCGTTTTGTCCCTCAATAGGTAGGCAGCGAGAAGGCTCATTTTTTAACCCCCTGAGCGAAAAAATTTCAAAAAATTTTTTGAGCACGAAAAAAGCCGCTGATTTCATAGTGAAACCAACGGCTTGATTTACGGTGTATTTAGCTGAAAATGGGCAAAAAAACTTCATGTCTGAGCACCGCGCCACGGAAATGCGCAAATGCCGGCGCATGAAGTTTTTGTGCATCATTTCTGGTTGCCCCACAGGGGCGAGGAAATAGCACATTTCTTATTTTTGCCATGCAAAAGCATGGCAAAAATACGGTCACACAATCCGAACGGACTGTGTGACCGTATTTTATATCAGTTATTTTTCCTACGCCACTTGCGTCAACTTTTTATTGGCGCTGTTCCTTGATAGCAGCCTGTGCGGCAGCGAGGCGTGCGATGGGAACGCGGAAGGGGCTGCAGGAGACGTAGTCGAGGCCGACCTTGTGGCAGAATTCCACAGAGGAGGGGTCGCCGCCGTGCTCGCCGCAGATGCCCAGGTGCAGATCGGGACGGGTTGCACGGCCGAGCTGGCATGCCATCTTGACGAGCTTGCCTACGCCGACCTGGTCGAGCTTTGCAAACGGGTCGTTCTCATAGATCTTCTTATCGTAGTAAGCGCCGAGGAACTTGCCTGCGTCGTCACGGCTGAAGCCGAAGGTCATCTGAGTCAGGTCGTTGGTGCCGAAGGAGAAGAACTCTGCTTCCTTGGCGATCTCGTCGGCGGTCAGAGCCGCTCTGGGGATCTCGATCATGGTACCGACAAGGTACTTCATATCAAGGCCGCTTGCTGTGATCAGCTCGTCGGCATTCTTGACAACAACGTCCTTTACGTACTTGAGCTCCTTGACCTCGCCGACCAGCGGGATCATGATCTCGGGAACCATCTTCCAATCGGGATGGCGCTTCTGAACATTTATTGCAGCGCTGATGACAGCACGGGTCTGCATTGCAGCGATCTCGGGATAGGTGACAGCCAGACGGCAGCCGCGGTGGCCCATCATGGGGTTGAACTCATGCAGGGATGCGATGAGAGCCTTGATAGTCTCAACGGACTTATGCTGTGCCTTTGCCAGAGCCTCGATATCGGCTTCCTCAGTGGGAACGAACTCGTGGAGAGGAGGATCGAGGAAACGGATGGTTACCGGGCAGCCTTCCATTGCTTCATAGATGCCCTCGAAGTCGGCCTGCTGCATGGGCTCGAGCTTTGCAAGAGCCGCAACGCGCTCTTCAAGAGTGTCGGCGCAGATCATCTCGCGGAACGCGGCGATACGGTCGCTGTCGAAGAACATGTGCTCGGTACGGGTAAGGCCGATGCCCTGTGCACCAAGCTCGCGAGCCTTGCGTGCATCGTACGGAGTATCTGCATTGGTGCGAACCTGGAGGCGGCGATACTTGTCGGCCCATGCCATGATGCGGCCGAACTCGCCTGCGATGGAAGCGTCAACGGTGGGGATGATGCCGTCGTAGATCTTACCGGTCGAGCCGTCGAGAGAGATGAAGTCGCCCTCGTGGAAGGTCTTGCCGGCGAGGGTGAACTGCTTGTTCTCCTCGTCCATCTTAATGTCGCCGCAGCCGGAGACACAGCACTTGCCCATGCCGCGAGCAACAACGGCAGCGTGGCTGGTCATGCCGCCGCGAACGGTCAGAATACCCTGTGCGGCCTTCATGCCCTCGATATCCTCGGGAGAGGTCTCGAGACGGACGAGAACGACCTTTTCGCCGCGCTCGTTCCATGCCTTTGCTTCCTCAGCGGTGAAAACGACCTTGCCGCATGCAGCGCCGGGGGATGCACCAAGGCCCTTGCCCATCGGAGTTGCAGCCTTAAGGGCGGCAGCATCAAACTGGGGGTGCAGCAGAGTGTCAAGGTTTCTGGGATCGATCATTGCAACGGCTTCTTTTTCGGTGATCATGCCCTCGTCAACGAGGTCGCATGCGATCTTGAGCGCGGCCTGTGCGGTGCGCTTGCCGTTACGGGTCTGGAGCATGTAGAGCTTGCCGTTTTCAACGGTGAACTCCATGTCCTGCATATCACGGTAGTGATTCTCAAGTGTCTTGCAGACGTTCTCGAACTGAGCAAATGCCTCGGGGAACTTCTCTGCCATCTGTGCAATGGGCATCGGGGTGCGAACGCCTGCAACGACGTCTTCGCCCTGTGCATTGGTAAGGAACTCGCCCATGAGCTTCTTCTCTCCGGTTGCGGGGTCGCGGGTAAATGCAACGCCGGTGCCGCAGTCGTCGCCCATGTTGCCGAATGCCATCATCTGAACGTTGACAGCGGTGCCCCAGCTGTAGGGGATGTCGTTATCGCGGCGATAAACATTTGCACGGGGGTTATCCCAGCTGCGGAAAACTGCCTTGATAGCGCCCATAAGCTGCTCTTTCGGGTCAGTCGGGAAGTCCTCGCCGATCTTTTCCTTATATTCTGCCTTGAACTTGCCTGCAAGTTCCTTAAGGTCGTCTGCGGTGAGCTCAACGTCCTGAGTTACGCCGCGTGCTTCCTTCATTTCATCAATGAGCTGTTCGAAGTATTTTTTGCCGACCTCCATAACAACGTCGGAGTACATCTGGATGAAGCGGCGGTAGCAGTCCCATGCCCAGCGGGGATTATTGGACTTCTTAGCCATGACTTCAACGACCTGCTCGTTCAGGCCGAGGTTGAGGATGGTGTCCATCATGCCGGGCATGGATGCACGTGCGCCGGAGCGGACAGATACGAGGAGAGGATTTTCAAGGTCGCCGAACTTCTTTCCGGTGATGCCTTCCATCTTCACTACGTACTCCATGATCTCTGCCATGATCTCATCATTGATCTTCTGGCCGTCTTCATAGTACTGCGTGCATGCCTCGGTGGTAATGGTGAAGCCCTGGGGTACGGGCAGACCGATGTTGGTCATTTCCGCCAGGTTTGCGCCCTTGCCGCCGAGAAGCTCACGCATTTTTGCGTTGCCTTCGGAGAACAGATAAACATACTTCTTGCTCATTGGGTAATCATCCTTTCTATGCTTACGCGCGCAAAAGCGCGCGTTTTTTTACTTTTTAAGTCTTGCCTCGAGGTCGTCGAGTTCCTGTGCAAGCTTTTTGGGCAGCTTATCGCCGAACTGTGCGTAATACTCGCGGATGCCCTTGCATTCCTCAAGCCACAGCTCCTTATCGACTCCGAGGATATCCTTAACGGTGTCGAGAGTGACATCAACGCCTTCGAGGTTGATGTCCTCGGGCTTGGGCTCATAGCCAAGCTCGGTCTCGACTGCGTCCTTTTCGCCGAAGCAGCGGCCGAGTATCCACTCGACAACACGCAGGTTGTCGCCGAATCCGGGCCACTCGAAATTGCCCTCGTCATCGGTACGGAACCAGTTGACGTTGAAAATCTTCGGGGGATTGGTGAGCTTTGCGCCCATGTCGAGCCAATGCTGCCAGTAGTCGCCCATATTGTAGCCGCAGAACGGACGCATCGCCATGGGATCGCGCCTTACAACGCCGACCTTGCCGGTTGCAGCTGCGGTGGTCTCGCTTGCCATGATGGAGCCGACGAACACGCCGTGATCCCAGTCGCGGGACTGATAGACCAGAGGAGCGGTCTTTGCGCGGCGGCCGCCGAAGATGATGGCGGAGATGGGAACGCCGGTCTTGCTTTCAAACTCTGGGCTGATGCAGGGGCAGTTCACGGCCGGAGCGGTGAAACGGGAGTTGGGGTGTGCGCCCTTGCTGCCGTCGGTGCAGTCCCACTTTTCGCCCTTCCAGTTTTCCGCGTTCTTGGGAGGATTCTTGTCCATGCCTTCCCACCACACGGTGTTGTCGTCAAGATTGTGAACAACGTTGGTGAAGATGGTGTTCTTCTTGGTTGCGGCAAGAGCGTTGGGATTGGACTTTGCGCTGGTGCCGGGTGCAACGCCGAAGAAGCCGTTTTCGGGGTTTACGGCCCACAGTCTGCCGTCGGGACCGATGCGCAGCCATGCGATATCGTCGCCGACCGTCCAGCACTTCCAGCCCTTTTCACGGTAGGCCTCGGGGGGGATGAGCATTGCGAGGTTCGTTTTGCCGCATGCAGACGGGAATGCGCCGCAAACATAACGAATCTCACCCTGCGGGTTTTCAACGCCGAGGATGAGCATATGCTCTGCCATCCATTCCTCTTTCCTGCCGAGGGTGGAGGCTATGCGCAGTGCAAAGCACTTTTTGCCGAGCAGAACGTTTCCGCCGTAGCCGGAGTTGACGGACATGATGGTGTTGTCCTCCGGGAAGTGGACGATATATCTCTTCTCGGGGTCGAGCTGAGCCTTGGAATGCAGGCCCTTGATATAGTCGGCACTGTCGCCGATAGCATCGAGCACATTGGTGCCGATACGGGTCATGATCGCCATTGAAACGACAACATAGATGCTGTCGGTCAGCTCGATGCCGTACTTGGCAAAATCAGAGCCGATAACACCCATCGAATAGGGGATAACATACATTGTGCGCCCCTTCATCGAACCGTCGAATATCTCGTACAGCTTTTTGTACATCTCCCGAGGTTCCATCCAGTTGTTGGTCGGACCTGCATCCTCCTGACGCTTGGAGCAGATAAAGGTGCGATCTTCGACGCGCGCAACGTCGTTTACGTCCGAACGGTGAAGGTAGCATCCGGGGAGCTTCTCTTCGTTGAGCTTAATAAGCTCGCCTGTGCCCATAGCCTCGGCTCTCAGCTGCTCGAGCTGCTCTTCAGAGCCGTCGATCCAAACGATCTTTTCAGGCTTCGTAAGTGCGGCCATTTCGTCGACCCACTTGAGAATGTGGACATTATCGGTCAGTTTCATGATCTTTTCCTCCATATTTTCATAAAAATTATTACCAATAACACCTTAATTAAGACTACCATCTTTGATAGTTCTTAATCAATGCATTTTGCTTACAAAAATTAATCTAAAACAGCGCAAAAAGCATCCGCGATTTTTGCAAATTCACCAATTGAAAGTACTTCTCCGCGCACTTTTGGGTCAAAACCACTATCTGTAAGGCATTTTTCGACGGTTTCCTTGCTCATTTCGCCAAATCCTGCACTTAAAGCGTTCAGCAAAGTCTTGCGCCGCTGAGCAAATGCAGCCTTTACGACGCGCATAAACATCGCCTCGCTTTTGACCTCTGCCGGCGGCTCGGATCTCCGCGTAAGACGTATTACGCTCGAGGTCACCTTGGGCTGCGGAATGAAGCAGCCGGGCTGCACATCGAAAAGAAGCTCGGGCTGCGCAAACCAGTTTACGAACACCGTGAACGCTCCGTAATCGCCCGTTCCTGGCTTTGCGCATATTCTGCGTGCCACTTCACGCTGGATCATAACGGTGACGGAGTCAAAGCAGCCGATCTCCAGAAGCTTTGATATCACAGGTCCCGTCACATTATACGGCAGATTTGCGCACACAACGTGTCGCATTCCCGGCATTTTTTCATCCAAAAGCGAAGGAATATCGACCTTGAGCACATCATCGAAAACTATCTCGACATTTTCACAGCCTCCGAGAGTCTCCCGAAGCACCGGTTTGAGTGCCTTGTCAAGCTCGACGGAAACGACCTTGCCTGCGCGCATTGAAAGCTGCTCGGTGAGGCAGCCTATGCCTGGGCCGATCTCCAAAACGCCGGTGTCTTTGTCAATTCCGGCGGAATCGGCGATATCCTCCGGCACCCACGCGGCGGTCAGAAAATTCTGCCCCATGGATTTTGAAAACCGGAAGCCGTGCCGCGCAAGCAGCGCTTTTATATCGTTTATGTTCGTAAGATCCATCATTTTCTCCGTCAAAGCAGTTTTTCAAAGCACTGGCGCGCCGGGTCGTGCCCAGGCTCGGCCGAGCAGAGCATGTTTCCGCGATAGACAAAGCCGCTTGCGCGCAGAAGCTGCTGCATGGCCTTGTTTTTTCTGTGCGTATCGGTGCGTATAGACTCAGCCCCCAGCCCTCTTGAACCCCATTCAAGAGCCTCCATGAGCTTTTGGCTCATTCCCGTTCCGCGGAATTCGGCGGCCACCGCCGCGCGGTGCAGCGTGCAGTATTTGCCCTCGCCGTGCCAGCGGCCGTCGGTTATGCCGTCGTAATCCGGCTCAGGCTCCTCGCCGAGGCAGAAAAAGCCTGCTACCGCGCCGCCGTAGGTCATAACAAAGCACCTTCCGGCGTTTATATCCGGCAGGAAGTTAGCCTCGGCAGGATACTCGCCCTGCCACTGATCGACCCTGTGCTTTTTGAGGTAATTGCGCGCCTGGCGCACGATGAGCATTATCTCATCCATATCCTCCGGCACGGCCTTGCGGCACTCCACGGGCTTTGTAAGCTTCATGCGGCTGCGCTCTTTTTTGATCTCCTCAACAAGCTTCAAGTCGGTTTTATCCGTCAGCTCAAGCTTTGCAAACATATCCGGGCGCTTGTCCATCGTGCGCTCAAGGCTTTTCTTGCGCCGCCAGCGCGCAACGGCGGCGTGGTCACCGCCGAGGAGCACCTTCGGCACTTCCCTGCCCTCCCAGACCTCGGGGCGCGTATACTGCGGATATTCGAGCACTCCGTCCCAGTGGCTTTCGCCGGTGAAGCACTCCTCATCGGCAAGAACGCCCGGCACGAGGCGGCACACGGAGTCGGCAACCGCCATCGCGGCAAGCTCGCCGCCGGTGAGCACGAAATCGCCCAGCGATATCTCCTCATCGACGCACTGCTCGATAAAGCGCTCGTCTATGCCCTCATAATGGCCGCACACGAGCACGAGATGGTCATAGTCGTTTTTAAGTCTCCTTGCCGTCGCCTGATCGTATGGCTTGCCCTGCGGCGACATGTAGATAACGCGGCTACGCTTGCCCTGTGCAGTTGACATAATATCATCAAGGCAGGACTTGAGCGGCTGCGCCATCATAACGCAGCCCCAGCCGCCGCCATACGGATAGTCGTCTACCTGGCACTGCTTATTTTCCGTATAATCGCGTATCTGCACGCAATTTATCTCGATTATCCCCTTTTTCGCCGCCCGTCCGAGGATGCTTTCATGCATTATCGCATTCATCGTATCCGGGAACAGCGTCATTATATCTATTCTCATTCCGGGGAAGCTCTCCTTATCGTCAGTTAACATAATATATTACATGCCTTCTATCAGTCGCACGGTTATTATCCCGTTTTCGGCATCGGTTTTGAGCACGAATTCCGGGACCGCCGGGATCATGTGCTCTGCTTCGCCGCGCACGATGTAAACAGACGACGCCGGCGTTTCGAGGATATCCTCAAGCGTGCCGACAAGCTCGCCGTTTTCGGTCTCGACGCGCGAGCCGATGATATCGCACAGGAAGTATTCGCCCTTTTTGAGCTTTGCATCCGCGCGGTCGATGTAAACGGTCTTATTCTTCAGGCTCATGGCCGCGTTTATGTCCTCCACACCCTCGAGCATGGCTATAAGAAAGCCCTTATGCGCGCGCGATGAGAGGAGCCTGACCGGCTTTGAGTCGATATATAAAGTCTTAAAACGGCGCATGAACTCCGGACTGTCAAGCCATACCCGGATCTTGACCTCGCCGCGCACGCCGTGTGTATTCACGATTTTGCCCGCTTCGATATACTGCTGCTTCTCCATGTAAAAACCTCCATAGTTGGTCAGTATATAATTTACCACAATACTCACGATTTAACAAGCACGGCGGCGCTAAAAAAAGCAGAACGGTAATTTCCGTTCTGCTTTTTGATCAGTCCATGATATCGACTGAAACCTTTTTGCCCTGTCTCTGGGCGACAGCCCGCATGAGTATACGGATCTCTTTTACGATCCTGCCCTGCCGGCCAATGACCTTGCCCATGTCTCCGTCAGCTACGCGTACTTCATATACGGTCTCGCCGCCGTGAACGCGCTCGGTCACAGAGACCTCTTCGGGTTTTTCAACGAGGCTCTGTACGATATAGGTCAAAAGTTCTTTCATGCCGGTAGCTTCTCCTTGTTAGGCCTCGACTTTAGTAAGCAGGCCGCGTACGGTTTCGGTAGGCTGAGCACCGTTGGATATCCAGTACTTTGCGCGCTCGAGATCGACCTTGATGTTCTCGCCCTCTGCCATGGGATCGTAAGTGCCTATCTCCTCGATGAAGCGGCCGTCACGGGGGCAGCGGGAGTCAGCAACGACGATGCGGTAGAAAGGTGCCTTCTTTGCGCCCATTCTGCGAAGTCTGATCTTTACCATTTATCTTTCACCTCCATATTATTTCTTCATATATTACAAACGCGTTTGCGAGAGTAATCAAAGCTTAAATCCGCCGAGGCCGGGGAAGCCGCCGCCTCCGCCCATTCCGCCGAAGCGCTTTTGCAGCTTCTTCATGTTCTTGCCGGAAAGCTGGCGCATCATGCCCTGCATTGCGTCAAACTGCTTGAGCAGGCGGTTTACATCGACGACCGAGGTGCCGCTGCCGGCGGCAATGCGCTTTTTGCGCGAGGCGTTGAGTATCGACGGATCGTCGCGCTCGGCCTGAGTCATTGAGAGGATTATCGCCTCGATGCGGGCCATGCCCTTTTCATCGACCTTTGCGCCCTTGAGCGCTTTTGCGTCAACGCCGGGGATCATACCGGCAAGGTCGTTTATATCGCCCATACCCTTGAGCGAGCGCATCTGGTCGAGGTAATCGGAAAGCGAGAAGCGGTTTGCTTTCATTCGCTCGGCCATTTCAAGAGCCTTTTTCTCGTCAAAGCTCTGCTCGGCCTTTTCGATAAGCGTGAGCACGTCGCCCATGCCGAGGATACGCGAGGCCATGCGGTCGGGGTAGAACGGCTCGATCTGATCGAGCTTTTCGCCGACGCCGATGAATTTGATGGGCTTGCCGGTGCTTGCCTTTATCGAAAGCGCCGCGCCGCCGCGCGCGTCGCCGTCAAGCTTTGTGAGCATGACGCCGGTAACGCCGAGCGCATCGTTGAATGCGTTTGCCGCGTTCACAGCATCCTGGCCGGTCATCGCATCGACCACGAGCAGTATCTCGCTCGGCTCGACCTCATCGCGGATGTTCTGAAGCTCCTGCATCAGCTCCTCGTCAATGTGCAGGCGGCCTGCCGTATCGAGGAACACAAGGTCGTTGCCGTGCTTTTTTGCATGCTCGACTGCGGCCTTTGCGATATCGACGGGATTTGTCGTTCCCATCTGGAACACGGGGATATCGAGCTGCTTGCCGACGGTCTCGAGCTGCTTTATGGCAGCCGGGCGATAGATATCGCATGCGGCCAGCAGCGGACGCTTGCCCTGCTTGCGCATATAGGCTGCAAGCTTTGCGCCGTTTGTCGTTTTACCGGCGCCCTGAAGGCCGACGAGCATAACAACGCTCGGCGACTTTGAGCCGATGCTCAGGCGCTGATTTTCGCTGCCCATGAGCTTTACAAGCTCTTCGTTGACTATTTTGATGACCTGCTGAGCAGGCGAGAGCGCTTCAAGCACATCCGCGCCCGAGGCGCGCTCGGTAACGCTTTTTGTAAATTCCTTTACGACCTTATAGCTGACGTCGGCCTCCAGAAGCGCCATGCGCACTTCCTTCATGGCTTCCTTGACGTCGGCTGCGGTCAGTCTGCCCTTGCCGCGCAGCTTTTTAAAGGCAGCGGACAGCTTGTCGGACAATGATTCAAATGCCATGTTCTCTGCCTCCTAAATCTTAAGCTCCTCCAGCTGCTTGAGGATATGCGGCTCTGTGCCCTTATCCCTAAGCTCCCGGATTATTTCGTCTATCTGGGCGTTGCGCTCGAGAAAGCGCTTTATAAGCCCGGTTTTTTCTTCGATCTCGGTCATCGCGGCCTCGGCTCGGCGGATTATGTCCCACACGCCCTGGCGCGATATGCCGCACTGCTCGGCGATCTCGCCAAGCGAAAGATCTTCGTTATAGCGGAGGTCGAAATACTCACGCTGCTTATCCGTGAGCAGCTCGCCGTAAAAATCAAACAGCATTGAACGCATCACTGCACTGTTCTCCACGGCGATCCCCCCTGTAAACGTTTTTTGCTTTACAGAGTATAGCATCATCTCCGCTCGCTGTCAAGGGTTTATTCTTGTCACTTAACTCAAGCTGACGAGAGCCGAACACATATCGGTTTTGACGGGCAGATTTTAGCCCATGCTGCGTTAAAGCTCTTGACAATACGACAGTATTCTCTTCAAGCTTTGCCTTGCCTGAACAAAAATCTGCTCCGGCAAAACTGCGAGCACCTGTCGGATGTGCTTTTCGAGATATTTTTGGCTTTCTTTGGTGCAGGTGGGCTGGCGCCCATCAAGGCAAAAGCAATCGGAAGGGTACTGACAGGCGATATGGGTTCGGCTCTCGTCAGCTTACGCCGAATATATTTCAAATTTTGCGGCAAAACTGACATTTATAAATATACCGACGGGAGAATGAACATGGACAGCCAGAACAAGAACACCGTTTTCAGCCACGCGGCAAGCTGCGCAAGACTCAATGAATGCACATCGACAGCCCCGGCAAGCAGTCTACGCGCGCAGCTCCGGCAAAGCTGCGCGGAAATAAACTCGGCCTACAGGCTCGTTGAGGCGCGCTTCGGCAGCGCGGCAGCTATGCCGTCGAGCTGCCGCTGGCTTCTGGATAACCGATATCTTGCATTGCGCGAGGCAAAGCGCGCCGGCAGCGCACTCAGTGACATTCGCCGGCTGCGCGCCGGAAACGACGGCATAATATTATCCGCACTGTGCCGGGATATGATAAACGTGTGCTCCGGAAGTCTGACCGAGGCCAGCATACTTGAATATCTCAATGGTTTCCAAAGCGTTTCGCCGCTGCCGCAGAACGAGCTTTATCTTCTTCCGGCAGTTTTGCTCGTGCAGTTCACAGCCGCGCTGGCCGATGTCTGCCGCAGGCTTGAAAGCACTGCGGAGCCGGAGAATCTTGACGAGGAGTTTGCCGCGCTTTTCAGCTCTGTGCGGCTGATATCCGAGCTTGACATGCACAGTCTGCTTGAGCGCGCGGACACTGTTGAAAAGACGCTGTCGGCAGACCCGGCCGGAGTCTATCCGCGCATGGACGAGCAGAGCCGCGCCGATTACCGCGCAAGGTTATCCAAGCTTGCCAGACGCGAGGGACTCGAGGAACACGTTTTTGCGAAAAAGCTCATCGAGAAAAGCCGCGCCGCAAAGGGGCGCGAAAAGCACGTCGGCGCGTTTTTGTTCAGTGCGCCGAACGAAAAAAAGCTCGCGTCGGCATATATATCCGCAAACATTTTGATAACGCTGTTTCTGACGCTGCTGTGCGGCTTTTTATCGCGCAGCGCCGTTGCCGCGGCGCTGCTGCTCCTGCCGCTGTCGGAGCTTACGAAGGTCATGCTCGATTACATCATTCTGCTGTGCGTTCCGCCGCGCCGCCTGCCGAGACTCGAGCTTGACGGTGGCGTTCCCGATGAGGGGCGGACGGTGTGTGTTATATCGGCGCTGCTCACGGACGAGGAAGGCGGCAAGCATTTTGCCGCGCTTTTGGAGGAGTTTTATCTTGCAAACCGCGACTGCGGCAAAAATCTGCTCATGGGCATACTTGCCGATCTGAGAGAGGCAAAAACGGAGACCGTACCCGAGGACAAGGCGATCATTGCGGCGGCCAAGCGCGCTATCGACGCGCTGAACCAAAAATACGGCGGCGGATTTTATCTTTTTACGCGCGAGCGAACGCTCGACGAGGGGCGCGGAAAATACTCCGGCTTTGAGCGCAAGCGCGGCGCGCTGCTGGAGCTTGCAAAGCTCATGTGCGGCGATAAGAGCGAGCTGAACACGCGCTGCGGCGACGCTCAGCTTTTGCGCTCTGCGCGCTATATCCTCACCCTCGACGGCGACACCGTGCCCTCGCCCGGCTCGGTGCGCGAGCTTATCGGCGCAATGCTGCATCCGATGAACTTGCCGGTGCTCGACCGCGAGCGCGGACTTGTCACCGCCGGGCACGGCATCATACATCCGCGCATGTGCGCAACGCTGCCCTCGACCGTTTCGACCGATTTTGCACGCATTTTCTCCGGAGGCGGCGGACTTGAGCCATACGGTATGCTTTGCGGCGAGGTGGGCATGGATATCTTCGACCGCGGCGGTTTTTCCGGCAAGGGCATCATCGACGCCGAAGCGCTGCTGCTGTGCTCTAAGATGCACATCCCCGAGGGCAGGGTGCTTTCGCACGATGCGCTCGAGGGGGCGTATCTGCGCGGCGGATACATGAGCGGCGTTGAGTTTTCCGACTCCTTCCCCGGCTCGCCGATCGCCTATTTTCGGCGCAGCCACCGCTGGATACGCGGCGATTGGCAGAACGCCGGCTGGATATTCCGCAAAAGCGCGCTCCTTCCGGATATTGAGCGCTGGAAGCTGTTTGACTCGCTGCGCCGCAGCTTAGTAGCTCCGGCTACATTCGCCGCAATATTCGCCGGACTGCTGCTCCGGGCGCACGGCCTTGTCCTCGCCGCATGGGCGGCGCTCATAGCGCTCGCTGCCGGACTTATAATATCGCTCACCGAGCTTGCGTCCGGCAAGCCCGAGGCGCTGACGGCAAAGTATCACAGCCGCACCCTCGGCGGAATTGGCGAGAGCATCGTGCGCACGGCGTTCAGGCTCTGGTTTTTGCCGTACGAGGCGTGGATATCGCTTTCCGCCGCCGTGAGCGCGCTTTGGCGGATGCTCGTAAGCGGCAGAAATCTGCTTGAGTGGGAAACAGCCGCGCAGAGCGCAGGCAAGCGAAACGGTGCGGCCGGGTTTTATAAAAACATGTGGCTTGCCCCGATATCGGGTCTGTGCCTTGTAATATTTTCGGTCGGAATTTTCGCGAAAGCCGTCGGGCTGCTGTGGATCCTTGCTCCGCTTGCGGCCCTGGCTCTGAGTCTGCCTGCGAAGGCGGAAAAACAGCCGTCAGCGGAGGAACGCCGATACCTTATCGGCTGTGCGAATGAGATATGGAGCTATTTTGACACATTCTGCACCGCGCAGGACAATTTCCTGCCGCCGGATAATTTCCAGGAGCAGCCGCCCGTCGGCATCGCCCACCGCACATCCCCGACCAACATCGGGCTTGCACTTTGCTCGGCAATGTGCGCGCAGGAGCTTGGGATAATAGATCTTGCACGCACCGAGGAGTTTATCGGAAACATGCTCGGCACTATGGAAAAGCTCCCTCGCTCCGGCGGACATTTCTGCAACTGGTACGACACGCGTTCTCTGCGCGCGCTCGAGCCGAAATACCTGTCCACGGTCGATTGCGGAAATCTGTGCGCATGCCTTATCGCGCTCAGGAGCTGGCTGGATGCAGCAGGTCTTTCAGCGCTTGCCGGCAGGACGGAGAAGCTTATATCCGACATGGATTTTTCGATATTTTACAGCGTCCGGCGCGGCCTTATGCACATCGGCATTGATCTTGAAAAAGGCACTGCCTCGCCGGGGCTTTACGATCTTATGGCAAGCGAGGCGCGCCTTACGAGCTACACCGCCATAGCCAAAGGCGACGTGCCTCGCAGGCACTGGCGCAGACTGTCGCGTGCGATGCGCTCGTCGGGCGGCTACCGCGGCATGGCAAGCTGGACGGGCACGATGTTTGAGTATCTTATGCCTGAGCTTTTTCTGCCGCTGACACAGGACAGTCTGCTGTATGAAACCGCGAAATTCTGCGTTTACGTTCAAAAAAAGCGCCGCAGCCGCGGCGGTGCGTGGGGCATATCCGAAAGCGCTTTTTACTCGCTCGACCCGGCGCTTAATTACCGCTACAAGGCTCACGGCTGCGCCCGGCTTGCGCTCAAGCGCGGCCAGGATACAGAGCTTGTCATTGCACCGTACGCCAGCTTTCTCGCCCTCGCCGTTGACCCCGGCGCCGCCGTTGCGAATCTGCGTCGGCTCGAAAAGTGCGGCATGAGAGCACGCTACGGATTTTTCGAGGCGCTCGACTTCACTCCGTCACGCTGCCGAACACCCGAGGGCGAAAAGGTACGCTGCTTCATGGCGCATCATCTGGGCATGAGCATGCTCGCCATCGCAAATTATCTCGGAGAAAACTGCGTCCGGCACGCTTTCATGCACTCGCCGGATATGGCCGCACACCGGCAGCTTCTCGAAGAACGCATACCGCTCGGCGCGCCGGTTCTGCGTCTGAGCGAGGCGGAGTCCGACAAGCAGATATTGCCCAACAGCCGCTGGGAAAAGCGCGGCGGCGCAATTGACTACGCTTCGCCTCAGTGTTCGCTGCTGTCAAACGGCGCGTATAACATTATGTTAACCGAAAGCGGCATAAGCTCGGCAAGCTGCTCCGATACGCTGATCTATCGCACGCCGTTTAAACAGACCGGCGAAGGGCACGGCGCGGAAATAACGCTCACACTCGGCGGCAGAGTGCGCTCGCTCCTCCCCTCGCCCGATGAAAACGGCGCGTATATGTGGGAATTTTCCGAAATATCTGCCGAGTTTTCCTGCGTTTGCGACGAGTTCACGGCGCGCACCTCCGTTGCGGTATCGGGCGCTGAAAACGGCGAGGCGCGCACGGTGTCGGTTTTTGCAAAATCGGATATCGACAGTGCAAGCCTTGAATTTTCGTTCGAGGCCGTGCTCGCCGACGCTTCAGATTATGTTAACCATCCTGCCTACTGGCGGCTCGGCATCGAAGCGCGGCGCGACCAAAACTGCATCACGCTGCACCGTCTGCCGCGCGGAAGCCAGGCCGAGTGTTGGCTGTGCCTTGCCTGCGATAAGCCAATGACGGCAAAGGCAGGCGGCTCAGGCGAGGACGGATTTTTGTCTTATCCGGCGGTAACGGCATCCGTTCCGCTGTCGCTCAAGGCCGGAGAAAAAGCGGACGTGCGCTTTTCCCTGTGTCTTGCATACACTCCCGAGGGCGCATACAGCGGCGCGCAGCATATGCTTGCGATGGGGCCTGCCGAGTACGGCGCGATGGTTTCGGCCTGCGCAAGCGTCACGCACATGTCATCGCGTGAAGTTGACGATGCAATGGGCATGCTGCAAAGCCTGTTGTTTATCAGCCCAAAGTCGCAGCTTCCGCCCAAGAGCAGCCTCTGGCGCTGCGGCCTTTCGGGCGATCTTCCTATAATCTGCTGCAAGGATGACGGCGACGTTGTATCTGTAACAAAGCAGTTCTGTCTGCTCAGAAGCTGCGGCGTTTACGCAGATCTTGTGTTCCTGACAGACGAGGGCGGCGAGTATCGCAGGCCGGTGTACTCCAAGGTGCGCGACACGCTTGCCTCCCACGGGCTTGAAGCGCTCATCGGCACTCACGCCGGGGTGCGCCTGCTGCCGACCGAGGATGCCGACCTCATAGAAAGCGCCTCAGCATTTATCGTAGGAGATGAGTCCCCACGCCGCAGATTTGAAAATGCTCCGAGATTTTTTGCGCAGCGAAAAAGAAGCGGCGTTTCCGCCGTGCGGCACGAGTACGCCGATGAAGGGAGCTTTTCGTTTTATGTAAACCGCTCGCTGCCGCCGAGAGTCTGGAGCAGCATCCTTACAAACGGAAGCTTCGGCTATATTGCCGCCGACAGCGGCACGGGAAACATGTGGCTTAAAAACGCGCGCGAGCTGCGGCTTACCCCATGGATAAACGACCCCATGGCAATAGACGGAGCCGAGGTGTTGGAATACTGCGACGGCTCCGGGCGATACAGCCTTTTTGCCGACGATGACGGCGCTCCCTGCCGCGTCACCTTCGGCTTCGGCTTTGCCGTTTGGGAAAAAAGCTTCGGCAGCTTTGCAACACGCTGCACGGCTTTTGTTCCGCCGGATATGGATGCAAGGGTTTTTATAATTGAATTTTTCGGCGAGCACAGCGGAAAGCTCGGCTGGAAATGCGAGCTTCTCATGTCGGACAGTGACAACGACCGCGGCGCAGTCGCGTGCAGTTATGTAAGCTCCGTGTTTACCGCATCGAGCACGCGCTCGGCTATACGAGGGCTTAATTTCAGCGCCGTCTGTTCAAGCGAGGCTCTCGCCTGGACATGCGACGGCTTATCCTGGCTGCACAACGAATTTGACTCGCGTACGAACGGGCTGGGCTATCCTGTTTTTGCCGCAAGCTACGAGGCGCAGCCCGTGACCGTGCTCGTCTGCGGATGTGAGAGCGCAGAAAACCTCCTTGATCTGTGCAAGCCCGATGCCGCATTTGAAGCGCTCGAAAAAACAAAGGCACATTGGCGGAGTATGTGCCGCCGTCTGACCGTTTCCGGCTGCGGCAAGGCAGACAAATATATGAGCGGCTGGGCAGTGTATCAGACGCTTGCATGCCGCATTCTCGGGCGATGCTCGGTTTATCAGAGCGGCGGCGCGTTCGGCTTCCGCGATCAGCTTCAGGACGCCGTGAACCTCATTCTGCTCGACCCTAATATCGCAAAGCAGCAGATACTTGCCTGCTGCCGGCACCAGTACCTTGAGGGCGATGTGATGCACTGGTGGCACAGCGTCGGCGGCGCGGATAAGGGCGTGCGCACGCGGTGCTCGGATGATCTGCTCTGGCTGGTTTGGGCGCTGTGCGAATATGTCGAAAAAACGGGCGACGCTTCAATATGCCAAATCTCCGAGCATTATATAAGCTCAAAGCCTTTGGACTCCTGTGAAGGCGACCGTTATGAAACGCCCATGCGCTCGGACTGCGCCGAGAGCGTTCTTATGCACGCAAAGCGCGCCGTTGACTGCTGCGCAGGCCGCGGCACGGGCAGCCACGGGCTTTTGTACTTCGGCAGCAGCGACTGGAACGACGGCATGAGCGCCGTTTTCGGTGAGAGCGTGTGGCTGACTTGGTTTTTCTCCTGCTGCGTAAAACGATTTGCGGATATTCTGATCGAGCTTGGCAGGCAAGGCGCCGACGAATACCGTGCTCTTGCCGCCGCATTGGGCAAGGCCGCCGACCGCGCGTGGAACGGGCAATGGTATCTGCGCGGCTACTGGCCCGACGGCGAGGAGCTTGGCGGCCGGCAGAGCGAGTGCTGCCGCATAGATTCAATCGCGCAAAGCTGGGCCTGCTTCTGCCCGGAAGCGTCAAACACGAAGGCCGACACCGCGCTGGGCAGCGCGCTCAGGCTGCTGTTTGACAGGGAAAACGGCCTTGTGAAGCTATTTGACCCTCCCTTTTTCGGCTCCGGGCGCGACCCCGGCTATATTCGCAGCTACGGCCCCGGCTTCCGGGAAAACGGCGGGCAGTATACGCACGCTGCGCTGTGGCTTGCTCAGGCCTGCTTTAAGCGCTCCCGGCCGAATGACGGCTGGGCCATACTGCGCTGTCTGCTGCCGGAAGCGCACGACGGGCGCGTTTATGAAGCAGAGCCGTTTGTCATTCCTGCCGATGTCTACACCTGCCCCGGCCACATCGGCGAGGCCGGCTGGACGTGGTACACCGGCTCATCCGGCTGGTATTTCAGGGTGTTTACCGAGGAGCTTCTTGGCCTTAAACCGTGGCACGGTATGATATATATCCGCCCCTGTCTGCCCGACGGCTTTTCCGACTGCCGCGTGACGCTCAAGACCCGCTCCGGCAGGACGCACGATATATTGATCGGCCTCGGCGGAGTATGGCTCGACGGCGAAATTTATGACGGAAAAGGTATACCATATATCTGAAAAGTGTGCTATACTGATTTATTATAAATCAAAGGAGGTCATGCCATGGAGACCGTCAGAAAAGAGATACTCCCCGGCGTATGGCTAACCGCGCTCGAAAACGACAAATTCAAGACCGGCTGTCTGAGCATCAGCCTGCTGACTCAGCTTGACCGCGAAACGGCGGCAATGAACGCGCTCATCCCCTATGTTCTGCGCCGCGGCAGCAGAAATCACACCGATATGCAGGCGCTCGCGACCGAACTTGACGGGCTTTACGGCAGCTATATCGAGCCTGTTGTGCGCAAGATCGGCGAGATACAGTGCATTGGATTTCTGGCGAGCTTTGCCGACGACAAATATCTGCCCAACGGCAGCGGCGTTTTTGAAAGCATTGCAAATCTTTGCGGCGAGATACTGCTCGCTCCCTGCACTAAGGGCGGCTTGCTTCTGCCCGAATATGTCGACAGCGAGAAGGAAAAGCTGCTCGACAGCATAAAAAGCAGGCTAAACGACAAGCGTTCGTGGGCGCTGCAAAGGCTTATCGAGCAGATGTGCTGCTACGAGCCGTTTGCCGTATCGCGCCTCGGCACCGAGGACACGGCTGAAAATATATATTATCAGAAGCTCACCAAGCATTACCGCAGCCTTATCATGACCTGCCCGATCGAGATCTTCTACTGCGGCAGCCTCGGCGCGGACGCCGTTGCCGAGAAGCTCTCGGATGCGTTCAGCGGCATGCCCAGAGGAGAGATCGACTATGATATTGGCACGGATATACGCATGAACGCCGTTGAGGAGTCCGTGCGCGAATTCACCGACGAGCTGAGCGTCACTCAGGGCAAGCTCGTCATGGGCTATCGCCTCGGCGACTGCATGGAGGATCCGGATATTGCGGCGCTTTACGTTTTCAACGCCGTTTTCGGCGGCTGCGTAACGTCCAAGCTTTTTATGAACGTTCGCGAAAAGCTCTCTCTGTGCTATTACGCAAGCTCGCTTGTCGATCTGCACAAGGGGCTTATGATCGTCTCATCCGGCGTTGATTTTGACAAATTCGGCGCTGCAAAGGAAGAGATCTGCGCCCAGCTTGAGGCTATAAAGCGCGGCGAGGTCACGGACGATGAGCTGCTTGCTGCCAAGAAAAGCGTTGCATCCGATCTTCGCGCAACGCTCGACTCGCAGTATAATCTTGAGGGATTTTACCTCGCCAATACTATCGACGGACTTGACTTTGACCCCGAGGAGCTTGCCGAGGCGGTCGAATGCGTGGAGCTTCAGGCCGTTGTCGATATAGCAAACAGCGTTGTCGGCGACGCGTTGTATTACCTGCGCGGAAACGGTGAGGAGGACAGCGATGAAGCATAAAAGATATGAAAAGATCGGCGAGGATCTGTACTTCGGCCAGCTGCGCAACGGTCTTAACGTAAACGTTGTAGCAAAGCCCGGCTTCCGGCTGTCGTATGCCGTTTTTGCCACCAATTACGGCGGCGCGCACAGGCGCTTCTCCCTCGGCGGAAAGATGCACGACACGCCTGCCGGAGTTGCGCACTTTCTTGAGCACAAGATGTTTGACATGCCCGACGGCGACAATGCGCTGAGCGTGCTTTCCGCAAACGGCGCGCAGCCGAACGCCTTCACCTCAAGCGGCATGACCGCGTACTTTTTCGACTGCACCTCGGGCTTTGAGGAAAACCTGCGCATGCTGCTCAAGTTCGTTTCGACGCCCTACTTTACTCGGGAGACCGTCGATAAGGAGCAGGGCATAATCGGGCAGGAGATATGCATGGTCGAGGATAATCCCGGCTATGTCGTGTATAACCGCCTCATGCGCATGCTGTATGAGTTTAACCCCATCCGCGATCAGGTCGCCGGCAGCATCGAGAGCATTGCGGAGATAACCGCCGAAACGCTCTATAACTGCCACAAGGCGTTTTACGCACCGTCAAACATGACGCTGTGCGTTGCAGGCGACTGCGATCCCGAGGAGATATTCGCCATCGCCGACGAGCTTCTGCCGCGCGAAAAGGCCGAGATCCCAAAGGCCGACATGGGTCAGGCCGAGTCCGAAAAGCCCATAAAAAGCTACAACGAGGAGCAGATGGAGGTCTCCGCGCCCCAGTATCTTATCGGCGCAAAGGTCACTCCTGCGCGCGACGGAGACGCGCTTCTGCGCCAGAAGATAGTCGCCCAGCTTGCTCTGCGCACGGTGTTCGGCACCTCTGCGAAGTTTTACAACCGGCTGTACTCCGAGGGCGTGCTCAACCGCGACTATGATTACGAGATCGACTACACAGCCGGAACGGCAACGATCATGCTCGGCGGCGAAAGCCCCGATCCGCAGCGCGTCCTGAGCGAGATAAATGCCGAGCTTGCCGAGATGTTCGCAAACGGGCTTGACAAAGAGCTGTTCGAAGCGGCAAAGCGCGCCTCCTTCGGCTCGCGCCTGCGCGGACTTGAGGACTTCGACAGCTTGTGTCTCTCCCTTGCCGACGGTGTGTTCGGCAGCTACTGCGCGCTCGATGCGTTTGAAGTGCTCGGGAGCGTTTCAAAAAACGAGTGCGAGGATTTCCTCAAAGCATTCATGACTCCCGACAGGCTCGCAATGAGCGTCATTTCCCCTGTAAAGGCGTGATATCCTATGACTTTTTTAACGGCAACCATGCTGCGCGACGCAGCGATAAGCTTCCCCATGCTGGGCGATTGGAGCATCGACCCACCGTACAGCTTTACGGTTTTTGGCTTTGAAATTTATTTTTACGGTGCGATAATCGCCCTCGGCTTTATCCTCGCCGCACTGTTCTGCGCAAAGCAGGCAGCGAAGTTCGGCCTTACCTCGGACGATCTTTTCGACTTCGTAATATGGCTGATCCCGACCTGCATAATCGGCGCAAGGCTGTATTACGTTCTGTTCAAGCTTGATTATTTCCTCGCCAACCCATCGGAGATCCTGTCCTTGCGCGACGGTGGCCTCGCTATCTACGGAGGTATAATCGCAGGCGTTATAACCGGTGTTCTCGTGTGCAAAAAGAAGAAGATACCCGTTCTCGCGCTCGGCGATCTTACTGCGTTCGGTCTGCTCATCGGACAGGCCATAGGCCGCTGGGGCAACTTTATAAACCGCGAGGCCTTCGGCGTTGAAACGGATATCTTCTGCCGCATGGGACTTACCACACCCGACGGCGTTACGGTGTTCGTCCACCCGACGTTTCTTTACGAAAGCCTGTGGAACTTCACGGGGCTTATCATACTCTACATACTTCTGCGCCGCGGCGCGAGAAAGTACGACGGGCAGTTTACATGGCTGTACGTTTTGTGGTACGGCCTCGGCAGGGCGTGGGTTGAGGGCCTGCGAACCGACAGTCTGTATATCGGCACAACGGATATCCGCGTATCGCAGCTGCTTGCGATCGTAAGCGCGCTGATCGCGGCCGTCATTCTTATAGTAAACGCAAGAAAAACACATTCACCCGACGAGCTTTTCGTAAACCGCAGCGAGCGGACGAAAAAGGCCGACGGGCAGGAAAGGAGCTAACATCATGGCAGATTACAAAAGCATACTCAAGGGCACGATCAACAGCGTGACCAAAAAGGCAAAGGATTATGTTGAAAGCGGCAGTCTCAAGGACGCCTATGACAAGGGCAGCACGGCCGCGCGCTGCTATGCCAACATTGCAAAGCTTACCCTCCAGATCAACGGTGAGCTTGAGGAGCAGAACAAGGTGTTCATCGAGATCGGCAGACTCTGCTACGACGAAAACCGCGACAACCCCGGCGAGAGCTATGCTCCGCTGTTTGACGAGCTAAAGGCAATGGACGATCGCATCGAAACTATGCGCGAGGAGCTTGAAGCCGCAAAGGCCGCAGTCGAGGCCGGAAAAAACGGCGGCGAATACGCCGAGTTTTACGACATTGAGGAGGACGGCGGCAATGAGTGAGGCACTCGGCAACCTTCTCGAGCGCAGAAGCATAAGAGCTTACAAGACCGAGCAGATATCGGAGGATGAGCTTCAGAGCGTTCTGAAAGCCGGTCTGTTAGCCCCGTCTGCAATGAACAGGCAGCCGACGGCCATGCTTGTTGTGCAGGATAAGGATACGATCGCGCTGCTTTCAAAGCTCAACGCCAAGGTCATGGGCAAGGACATCGACCCGTTTTACGGCGCTCCGACCGTCATTGTCGTTCTGGCCGACCGCAATGTTCCCACATATATCGAGGACGGCGCGCTCGTTCTGGGAAATCTCATGAACGCGGCAAGTGCCGTCGGGCTCGGCTCGTGCTGGGTCAACAGAGCGAAGGAAGTGTTCGAGATGCCCGAGGCGCGCGAGATGCTGCGCAAGTCAGGCATCGGCGATGAGTACATCGGCATCGGTCACTGCATTCTCGGCTATGTCTGCGGCGATAAGCCGGCAGCCCACCCCACGCGCGACGGCCGCGTGTTCCGAATTTGATCTAAACGAAAAACGGTGCAGCTCCCGTTGGGAGCTGCACCGTTTTTCTATATCATTTTGCTTTGGAGCGTGTTTTTGCCGCCAGGAAGCCTATGAGAATAAACAGCGCGAGCATCGCCATTCCGATCCACTCGTGCGCCGCCTCGCCCACGAGGCTGTAGGCCAAAGCTCCCGCTGCTCTTGCAGGTATTCTAGCGCTTCGTCTACTGCCGCAATATCCGCCTGTACTTCCTCATTGGAGTGGGATAGCTGCTTAATGGCATATTGCAGCCGTTCTTCTTCGGCTTTGAGCGGAGCGGCCTTATCCGTTATTGCTGCTGCATTTTTCGGCGTCGATAGCAAGCACGAGCATGAGCGCGCACAGGGCATTCTCCGGGCGCGCAACGTCGATGGAATAGGTATCGGTCCAGTTGAAAAACTCCTTTGTTATGACGGCGACCGTTTCGCCCGTTGGCGACACGACCGAGTAGTCCCAGCCCCAGAAATCGCCCTCGACCTGCCAACCGTTGAAGTCGATATCGAACTTTGGCTTAAAGAATGTAAATCGCTTTGTTATACAGCCGATGTATTCATCTGCACCGGTGAATATCTCGAACTTCGGCTCGAACAGCGTCAGCACCTTTTCGCGCACCGTGCCTACATGGCGGCCGCCTGCGTCCAAAACATGCAGCACATGCCCCCAGCCGAGCTTGCCCTCCACCGTGAACACGCCTCTTCCGCCCTCATCGTAAATATCATAGCTGTCAAACCACGAGAAAAAGCGTTGCTTGAAAAGTAATTTCATAGCTTCTCCTTATTTTCGAACAGCCTGCCGGGTATCGGCAGGCTGAAATAATTATTTTGCTCTGGTGGCCACTTCTTCGCCGAGCTTTGCGATGAAGTCTTCTACCTGCATGCTGCCCTCGTCGCCGCCGGCGCGTGTGCGCACGGAGACAGTGCCGTTTTCGGCTTCCTTATCGCCGACGATTATCATGTAGGGGATCTTCTGAGTCTGAGCCTCGCGGATCTTGTAGCCGATCTTTTCGTTGCGCAGGTCGGTCTCAACGCGGAAGCCGTGCTCGTCAAGGCGCTTTGCGATCTGCTTTGCATAATCGTCAACGCGATCGGTTATCGGCATGACCTTTACCTGGACGGGAGCCAGCCATGTCGGGAACGCGCCGGCAAAATGCTCGGTGATAACGCCGATGAAGCGCTCGATCGAGCCGAACACAACGCGGTGAATCATGACGGGACGATGCTTCTCGCCGTCGGCTCCGACATACTCAAGCTCGAATCTCTCGGGCAGCTGCATATCCAGTTGAATGGTGCCGCACTGCCAGGTTCTTCCCAGGCTGTCCTCAAGATGGAAGTCGAGCTTCGGGCCGTAGAACGCACCGTCGCCTTCGTTGACGACATAGGTCTTGCCCATTTCGGTGATGGCTTCCTTGAGGGTGTTCTGCGCAAACTCCCAGTCCTTCTCGTCGCCCATGTGATCGTCGGGCATGGTGCTCAGCTCGATCTCGTAGGGCAGGCCGAAGAGCGAATACACCTCGTCAAAGAGCTTGACGACGTTCTTAATCTCGTCCTTCATCTGATCCCAGGTCATGAAGATGTGCGCATCGTCCTGAGTAAAGCATCTTACACGGAACAGGCCGTGCAGAGCGCCGGACAGCTCATGGCGGTGGACAAGGCCGAGCTCGCCCACGCGCAGGGGCAGATCACGGTAGGAGTGCGGCTCGGATTTGTAAACGAGCATGCCGCCGGGGCAGTTCATGGGCTTTATCGCATAGTCCTCGCCGTCGATGACGGTGGTGTACATATTCTCTTTATAGTGGAACCAGTGGCCGGAGGTCTCCCAAAGCTGGCGATTGAGGATCATCGGGGTCGAGACCTCAACATAGCCGTACTTCTTGTGGACCTCGCGCCAGTAGTCGATAAGCGTGTTTTTAAGAACCATGCCCTTGGGCAGGAAGAACGGGAAGCCGGGGCCTTCCTCGGTGAGCATGAACAGGCCAAGCTCCTTGCCGAGCTTGCGGTGGTCGCGCTTTTTGGCTTCCTCGATGCGGGCAAGATATGCGTCAAGCTCGTCCTTTTTCATGAAGCAGGTGCCGTAAACGCGCTGGAGCATCTTGCGATTGGAGTCGCCGCGCCAGTAAGCGCCGGTGCAGGAAGTGAGCTTTATTGCGTTGCCCTTGACTCTGCCGGTCGAATCGAGGTGCGGGCCTGCGCACAGGTCGGTAAAGTCGCCCTGCTTGTAGAACGAAATGACCACGTCCTCGGGCAGGTCGTTAATAAGCTCGACCTTGTACGGCTCTTCGCGCTCTTCCATGAATTTTATTGCTTCCTCGCGCGGAAGCTCGAGTCTTTCAAGCTTTATCTTTTCCTTGCAGATCTTGCGCATCTCGGCCTCGATCTTTTCGAGGATCTCGGGAGTTATGGCAAAGGGAGCGTCAAAGTCATAGTAAAAGCCGTTTTCGATAGCAGGGCCGATGGCCAGCTTGACCTCGGGATACAGGCGCTTTACCGCCTGGGCGAGGATATGGCTTGTTGTATGGCGATAGGTGTTTTTGAATTCGGGATTTTCAAAAGTGTACTTATTTTCTTCCATGATTTATACTCCTTTATCAAAATCAAAACGCCCCTGACGCAATGCGTCAAGGGCGTAATATTTTTTACGCGGTCCCACCTTGATAGAACTCATCATGCGCTTAACGGGCGCGGCGCGGAAGCACATTTCCTTGCTTCGGCTCGGGAGCGGTCTCCGACGTTTTGTCCGAAAAGGCTTGCAGCCGGCGGCCTTTCTCTCTGGACAGACAGCTCGTCATCGTTCTCCGTCATCGCTGATTGTTTGATTTTATCACCGTCTTTGAGCGCTGTCAACCTGCAAGCTCAAAGAATTTCGCCTCTTTTCCGCATTGCGCGGCGCTGGAAGGTCTTGACGATCTCAACGATGACCATGCCGAGCATGCCTATGCCCATTGCAATGACGTATTCGACAAACGATACCGGCGTGAAGCCGAATGCCTCGGCCAAAAACGGTACCTCGCAGACAAGCGTGGTTGCGGCAATGCTGCCGACGGCAGCCCATACGAGAGCCTTGTTCTTAGTGCCCATGGTAAAGATGCAGCCGCGCAGCGAGCGCATATTGAAGCTGTGGCATACCTCGGCCATTGACATCGTTAAAAATGCCATCGTTGTGCCGTCGGCGCTGTCGGTTATCGTCCAGACTCCGGTTTCGATATAATGTCCGACGAAATACGCCGCCAGAACGAGCGCCGAGATGAGCACTCCCTGATACGCGATGTCAAAGCCCATTCCGCCTGCGAATATTCCGTCCTTCGCCGGGCGCGGACGGCGACGCATGATATTTCCCTCGGCCTTTTCCATGCCGAGTGCCAGCGCCGGGAAGCAGTCGGTGACGAGATTTATCCACAGAAGATGCACCGGCTTTAATATCGTAAAGCCCAGTATGGTAGCGACAAAAATGCTTATGACCTCGCTCATGTTTGAGCCGAGCAGGAACTGGATCGCCTTGCGGATGTTATCGTATATCCTGCGGCCTTCCTCGACGGCGCCGACGATGGTGGCAAAGTTATCGTCGGCAAGCACCATATCGGCAACGTTTTTGGTGACATCGGTGCCGGTTATGCCCATACCGACGCCGATATCTGCGCTTTTTATGGACGGTGCGTCATTTACGCCGTCGCCGGTCATTGCAGTGACATAGCCTGCCTTGCGCCACGCGGAAACTATGCGCGTTTTATGCTCGGGCTGAACGCGCGCATAGACGCTTATATTCTGAAATTCGTGCTCGAATTCCTCATCGCTCATCTGTGAAAGCTGCGTGCCCGTTACGGCTCTGTCGCCCTCGCGCAGGATGCCAAGCTCCTTGGCTATGGCTACGGCCGTGTCAACATGGTCGCCGGTTATCATAATTGCGCGGATGCCGGCGGCCTTGCACTCGTCGATAGCGTCCTTAACCTCCGGACGCACGGGGTCGATCATTCCCGTAAGGCCCACAAAGCAGAGCTGCTGCTCGAGCGTCTCCGGCTCGCAGTCGTCAGGCTGCGCTTCCCATATGCGCAGAGCACAGGCCAAAACTCGCAGGGCCTTATCGGCCATTGCCTTATTATTATCGAGTATCTCACGGCGGTAGTCCTCGGTCATGGGAACGGCTTCGCCGTTTTTGAGATAGTGCGTGCATTTTCCGATGATAACGTCGGGCGCGCCCTTTGTGTACTGAACCACACCGTTCGGGGCAAGGTGCAGGGTGCTCATCATCTTTCTGCCGGAGTCAAACGGTGCTTCGCCGCAGCGTGGGAACGATGACTTAAGCGCTGTTTTATTAAGCCCCAGCTTGTTTGCCCATGTTACCAGCGCGGCCTCCGTAGGCTCGCCGGTCACTTTCCCCTCATCGTCTATCTCGGCGTCGCAGCACAGCGCCATTGCCTTGGCAAGCTCCTGCTCGTTTTCGCCGAAGAAATCGACAACGGTCATCCTGTTCTGCGTCAGCGTGCCGGTTTTATCCGAGCAGATGACCTGTGCACAGCCGAGAGTTTCGACCGCCGTCAGGCGGCGGATTATCGCGTTGCGCTTTGACATGTTGGTAACGCCGATGGACAAGACCACCGTAACGACCGCGGCAAGCCCCTCGGGTATGGCGGCTACCGCGAGCGATACCGCTATCATGAAGGAGTTGAGCACGACCTCAAAGCTCATTCCGCCGGCGCGCAGAAGCTGCACGGCAAATATGACGACGCATATGCCGAGAACGAGCCATGTGAGTATTTTGCTCAGCTGCGTGAGCTTTATCTGCAAGGGCGTCTGCCCGTCGGAAGCCTGCGCAAGAGCGTCGGCTATCTTGCCCATCTCGGTGTCCATGCCGGTCGCGCAGACTATCATTGCGCCGCGGCCGTAAACAACGGTAGAGCCCATGTAGGCCATATTGCGGCGGTCGCCGAGCGGAACGTCGCCCTCGCCGTCTGCGAGATTTATGATGTCGATAAACTTGCTGACCGGCACCGACTCGCCCGTGAGCGCCGCCTCCTCTATCTTGAGGCTTGCGTTTTCAATTATTCTGCCGTCGGCCGGAACGGCGTCGCCCGCTTCAAGCAGCACAACGTCGCCGACCACAAGCTCCTCGCTGTGGATCGTGACTATCTTCCCGTCGCGCAGCACCTTTGACGTTGCCGCCGACATTTCCTGCAAAGCTTCAATGGCCTTTTCCGCCTTGTTTTCCTGATAAACGCCCAAAACGGCGTTAACGACGACGACAAACAGGATGATTATAACATCCGTAAAGCTCTCGCCCTGCGTCACTGCGAGCACTCCGCTTATAGCGGCCGCAGCCAGAAGAATGATTATCATCGGGTCTGCCAGCTGCTTCAAAAGCTGCTTGAGTATCGAGTCCTTTTTTGCCGCGGCGAGCTTATTTTTGCCGTTTTCGGCAAGGCGCCGCTCCGCCTCGGCCTGGCTCAGGCCGTTTTCTCCGCTGTCAAGCTGCCGCATCACGAGATCTTTTTCTTCGCAATAATACTTCACTTATGAATCCTCCCTGAGTATGCTAACATTAACATTTACCTCGAGCACACGTCTTTCATCAGTAGCCTCGACCGTTACCAGCATGCCGCTGCACTCGAAGCTTTCGCCGCTTGCCGGTATGCCGCCGAGTGTTTCCGTGACCCAGCCGCCGACCGTGTCGGCATTACTGTCGATGCTGCATCCAACGCTTTCACACATGTCTGAAAGCCGTGTGCTTCCGTTTATATCATAGCTGCCGTCGGGGCGTTCCCTTATGTTCTCTATCACTTCATCGCTCTCGTCCCATATCTCTCCCACCAATTCTTCAAGAATATCCTCAAGCGTGATTATTCCGATAACTCCTCCGTAATCATCAACAACCACTGCCATATGCGCATGTTCGCGCTGCATATCGAGAAGAATGCGGTTTATGTGTGTGCTCGCGTGGACAAAGCGCGGTGGCATCAGGAAATCCTTCATTTCGCACCGTTCGCCCCTGCTTTGGGCGGTAAGATACGTCTTTGCGTAGAGTATTCCTACAATGTCGTCGATATTTTCGCCGTACACGGGAAAGCGAGAATAGCCGCTTTCGGCTATTTCATTGAGCAGTGTTGTTCGAGCATCGTCGCGTTTTAGGAAAGCTACTTGCGAACGATGCACCATAACATCTTCGGCAGTGGTATCGTTGAGTGAGAATACATTTTTTATAAGCTCTTTTTCGCCGCTTTCTATAGAGCCTGCTTCCTCACCCTCATCGAGCATCATTATTATCTCTTCCTCCGACACCTCCTCGGCATTATCCTTCGGGTCTATGCCGCACAGGCGCAGCACACCGTTAGTTGAAACGGTCAGCAGCCAAATTACAGGGCGGAGCACCGTTGTCATTCCTATCATCAGTCCGCTTACAGCGCGTGCAATGCCCTCCGGGCGTTTCATTGCGATACGTTTTGGAACAAGCTCGCCGAGCACCAGCGTAAAGTAAGACAAAACAAGGGTTATTATGATGACCGATATCGTATCAAGTGCCGAGGGTGACACTCCGGATACTTCGCAATCATTTATAAGCCAGTTTACGAGCTTATCGGAAAAGTTATCAGCCGCAAACGCCGAGCCAAGGAAGCCTGCAAGCGTTATGCATATCTGAATAGTTGACAGGAACCCCGTAGGTTCAGTCACCATTCTAAGCATTTTAGCCGCTTTCCTGTCTCCGCCCTCGGCCATGCGCCGCACTTTCGTCTCGTTGAGCGAAATAACGGCTATCTCGGTTGCGGCAAACAGTGCGTTGACCGCTATCAGTACAAGCTGAAGCAATAGTTGAGGCAATATTGAGTCCGATTCCATGTTTAAGTTCTCAAGTCCTTTCTATAAATAGTATAAAAAAGACCTTTACGGCAAGTATTCTTGCCGTAAAAGTCTTGCAAATACTGTATCGTACTCGACACACCGAACCTGACGGTTGAGATGACGACGTGCCGAACGCCGCTTGGCGCACGCTACTCCCTTTTATTGAGTTATAAAATATCACAGCAATGCCGCCGCGTCAATATTACACACGAAATTTTACACTTTCTTAATCCAACTTGACAGACGGCAGATTCCACTTATAGATCGTCGCAAACAGGCGCAGCGCAAAAATCACGAGCATTCCGCAGCCGACTGACAAAAGCTGATTTATGTCGAGCACATGCATCACATAGTAAAGTCCGCCGCCGATAAGCGACGCGACCGCGTACACGCGCTTTCGGAGCACCTTGGGCATGGTGTTCGTCATAACGTCGCGCAGCATGCCGCCGCCGACGCCGGTGCACATGCCTACAAACAAAACGAGGATAACATTATCGCTCACCGGCATTGCGGCGTTCATGCCGGATACGGTGAAAACAGCAAGGCCTATCGCGTCAAAGACATTGTTCACTGCGTCAAGCTTGTCCAAATGCAGCTTGTATTTTTCGCTGCGCAGATAAGCGTCTATAAACACCGCAAGCGCCGCGACGACGGATATGAGCAGATACCAGTAGCTAACAAACATCACCGGCGGTATTCTTCCTATGAGCACGTCACGGATAACGCCGCCGCCGAGCGCCGTTGTCACCGCGAGGAACAAAACTCCGAATATATCGGCCTTTTTTTCGATCGCGACCATTGCTCCCGACACTGCAAACGCCGCCGCGCCGATGAGTTCGAGAACAAACATTACATCTTCCATCACACGTTGAATCTGAACAGCGTAACATCGCCGTCGTTCATAACATAATCCTTGCCCTCGGAGCGGACAAGGCCTTTTTCCTTGGCTGCCGCCATGCTTCCGCAGGCCTTGAGATCGTCAAATGCTACTATCTCGGCGCGGATAAATCCGCGTTCGAAATCGGTGTGTATCTTGCCGGCGGCCTGGGGCGCCTTCGTTCCGCGGCGTATCGTCCATGCTCTGCACTCATCGCTGCCGCAGGTGAGGAAGGAGATAAGGCCAAGCAGCGAGTACGAGGTCTTTATCATGCGATCAAGTCCCGACTGGCTCATGCCCAGCTCTTCAAGGAACATTTCGCGCTCATCCGGCTCAAGGGCCGCGATCTCGGCTTCGAGCTTCGCGCAGATAGGCAGGACCTCCGCGCCTTCTTTGGCTGCTATATCGCAAAGCTGCTTGTAATAAGCGTTGTTTTCATAATCGGCGATGCCGTCCTCATCCATGTTCGCGGCATAGATGACCGGCTTTATCGTAAGAAGGTCGCTCGTTGCGATAAGCTCCATATCGTCCGGATCGCACTCATAGCTGCGCACGCTCTTGCCCTCGTTCAGGTGCTCAAGAAGTCCATTGAACACCTCGGCCTCGTGCAGATATTTCTTGTCGCCCTTAGCGTTCTTGTTTGCCTTTTCTATCCTGCGCTCGACCATTTCCATGTCCGCCATGATGAGCTCAAGGTCAATGATATCAACGTCACGGGCAGGATCCGTTCCGCCCTCGACGTGGATGACATTTTCATCATCGAAGCATCTGACAACGTGAACGATAGCGTCGGTGTTGCGGATGTTCGACAGGAACTTGTTGCCCAGGCCCTCGCCCTTGGACGCGCCCTTGACAAGGCCGGCTATATCCACAAATTCTATGACCGCCGGAGTGTACTTCTTCGGCTCATATATCGACGCGAGGAAGTCAAGGCGTTCGTCCGGCACGGTGACCATGCCGACGTTCGGCTCGATCGTGCAGAACGGATAGTTCGCGCTCTCCGCCCCGGCGTTCGTAATTGCATTAAACAGTGTGGATTTGCCGACATTCGGCAGCCCGACGATACCTAATTTCATATATCTCTACATCTCCTTATTTTTCAAGGGTTTTCAGCTTTTCAGAATGACTTTCGCAACAATTCCGCCACATTTTATGCAGCACCGCCCTCAACGCTCTCTGCTGCAAGTCCTTTTTCAAGCTGTACCTGCTCAAAGAGTTTAATTCCATTTTCCATGCTGTCATCAGTCACATGAACATATCTGTCCATTGTTGTCTTTAGACTTGAATGCCCCAAAAGCTTTTGCAGCGTTTTCGGCTGCATACCAGCTTCAATACAGCGTGTGGCGTAGGTATGCCGGAGGCAGTGCATACAGAATCGTTTAATACCTGCCTCGTCACAGAGCTTATAAAGGTGTGTATCATAGGAACTGTTTTTATTCGGCATACCTGTGCGGAAATTGATAAAGATAAGGTCACTCATGTTAAATTGCTTCTTCTGTTTCTTATCTTTTCTTTTGTCCGCATATTCTAAGACAGTGTTTAATGCTGCGGATTGCTTGCGAGTATCTTTTGTAGCATAGATTTCCCGCAGAATTTCATACGCCCTATTTGTCAACGGAATCGTGCGATAGCTTGTCATTGTTTTTGGAGGCCCCGCAACCCAAAACTGCTGGCGTTTATAGCGGAACTCCATTGTTTTTTCAATGCTTAATGTACGCTTATCCCAATCAACATTATCCCATGTCAGCGCAATCATTTCCCCTGTCCGCAACCCTGTTTCGAGCAGAAAAGCATATTGATAGTAGTTGTGTGAGTGCTTTGCCACATCAAGGAATTTTTTCTGTTCCTCCACCGTGAGAAATTTAATCTCATCAACCGCTTTTATGCTTTTGGAGAACTTCACGCCATCCAGTGGGTGTGCTCTGATTTTCCCGTTCAGCTTGGCAGACTTAAACATCACGCCCAGCGTGATATAAGTCTGATAGATCGTAGAACCTGCGTAGTCATCATCCATGCTATTTAAGATTTTTGTGCAGTGCATTGGTTTGACATCTTTCAGCCTCATCTTGCCGATAACTGGCTTAATATTGCGTTCGTATCGTTCAGCATAATTTCTGCGTGTGTTTGCAGCTAAATCTTTGATAAGCTCTGTATGCCAGAATTTATACCAGTCATTCACGGTCATATCATCGTCATACACGCCATCTCCAAACTTGTCCTCGTGCCGCATATCATATAGCCATTTATCAGCCTCAGCAATCGTGTCAAACCGCCGCTGATGCCGTTTGCCGGATTTGTCTACAAACCCAGCAACGAATTTACCATCATCCTTTCTTTGCGAAATTCCTTTCGGAAGTTTTTTGCCCTTAATATATTTAGCCATAAATCAAGGCTCCTCTCTATTTCAATAAAATAGAAAGAACCCCTGCAACACAATTATTGTATCACAAGGGTTCCCGAAGCACAACAATGAACTTGCGATTAAATTACGGTTTTCTGACTGATGTATTCCTCAAATTCCTTGCGCTTCACAAGTTTTTTCGTTCCGATATAAAGGACAAACGGGCAGTTGGGAGCACGCAGCATAGCTTCAATCTTATTGATGCCGATGTTGCTATAAGCTGCTGCCTCAAATTTGGTAAGAAGTAATTTCTTATCAAGTGTCAGCGGGGAGGCAGTTTTATCTTTGTCACAGGGTTTGTTCGGCACTTGCCGCAACCCCTTTCAGACAATCGTCCTCAACATAATACGCCTGAAAGAGAACATTGGTGTTCGTCAGGAACATTCCCTGATCTTGCGGCGTAATAGTATCGGCAGCATCCGGCTTGTCCAAAATGATATTGGAAAGAATTTTGTCTGCCCGACCACAAACACGATAGCCGATGTTATTCTTTATCTGCCCCTTTAAGATTTCTGCGTCAGGGCGTTGTGTCGACAGGACAAGGTGAATTCCGAATGCCCGCCCTTGCCGTGCAATCGTGGACAGTTTGCTTTCCACTCTGCCAACAAGTTCTTTTTCCTCTTTAGTAAGTCCCGTCTTGTCGAGCACCTCTGCAATCTCGTCACAGGCAACTATCAACCGTGGCAAAGATGTAGCTGCTTTTGTGTTGTAGTCTCCAATATTCGATGTTTGGGACGAAACAAGTAGACTACGCCGCCGCTCCATTTCGTCAAGTATCTGTGTTAGCTGACTGTCGAGCTCGCTTTGTTCTGTGATAATATTGCAGTATTGATGCCATACAGTCGGATAGTCCACACCGCCCTTAAAATCTGCGAGAAAAACAATAGCACCTTTTTTAATACTTTCCATGAGTATTAGCTTTAGCAGTTTGCTTTTCCCCGAACCGCTGCTGCCGCCGATTAAAAGGTGCGGTGTTAAACTGATGTCAATACGCTCTATGCCGAAATACCCCTCTCCCAAGACCAGCTCAAAGTCTTTGTCACTCAAATAGCAGTCTTGCCATGGAAGTATTTTGCTGTTGCTGAGAGGCAAGGAAAGAGCTTTTATGACGGTATGGCGCATATCCCGTCCCATTTCAAAAGAAAGAATTTTTATGTTCAGCACCGTTTCAAGCAGCAATTTGTTCTCTTCATACTTAGCCAGAGGAATTTGTGTAGAAAAAAACTCTAATGCAATGCCTTTTCCTGATGATCTGCGTGACAGCAGCATAGGGCTTGCTCCTGTTTCGTCAGCAAATCCGGCTGCTGCAAGTTCTTTCTCTGTACGAGTTGCCCTATACGGCATACCGATAAGCGATGCTATCACGCACGTACCTATAACTGCCATTTCTACCGCAAAAAACATAAGGAGAATACTGAAAAGGCTCGAAGTAAAAGGATGCCCTATATTTTGTAAGGCGTTGTTTCCTATGCGTGTAGCTGCACCAAGGACAAGCAGCCAAAGCACAGGGAGCAGGAACAACGCCTTCTGCTGGGTCATTCGCTCGAACCCCATTCTTATTCGTTCTCTGCTTTTCAAGCATTATCACCGCCTTTTTTCATTGAAGTATTGATATGTTTCTTATAAGTTTGCTTGATGTACCTTGTCTTAAAATCCCGCTCTACATCTTGAATTTCAAGCGCATATTCACTGACCTTTGAATAACCATCGGAGGAAAGTCTTTGCAATGCCTCACCGTAGGGTAATGTTTTCACGGTTGGTTTTTTAATACCTTTCGAGTATCGGTATAACCTCATTCCCGCTGGTATCAGCTTCAGCCGCGCACCCTTAATAATTCGCTTGCTTTTTCCCTCTGCGTCCACTTCCTTGACTTGACCTCCCGCAAGCTCTACGGAAAAATCCACATCGTCAGCAGGCAAATCTGTCAAATAAGCTGTTAGGTATTTTCCAATATCGTCAATATTCTCATTTACTGCTTTTACAGACACGAAGCCAAACCCCCATATTTTGGCAAGAACAGCGTTTTCTATGTAAGGAGCTTTCTTTGTAAAAACAAATATGCAATGCAGATGAAAAGCGCCTCGACCTTGCGCCTCAACACTGACAATGTATTCATAGCTGTACCCTATCTGTTCCATGTGGCGTTTAAAACGTTTGTTGAAGTTGAGAAAATCGCGATATAGACATTCCGAATCGGTCATATTTTCTTTGTAGGTCAGGGTAATGAAACGGCAGCACTCAACATTCTCTGGTGTAATATTTACATTGATCAAGTCCGACAGCCCCCGCATGCTCTTTTCCAAATTTCTTATGTTCTCCGTCCGATTTGCCGCATGGTTTGAAAATTTTTTTACTTCTCCGGTTGACAGTAGAATATATTCCTCCTTGGAAATCGGCATGATGGTTGCCCCTGCGCTATGCCGCTCAGAAATTGAAATTTCCCGTTTATTGCCGAGATACTTCACACTGACGCTTTGACGGGAATCAATATACTCAGGCACATCAATCCTCCGCTTGATGGTTTTCATGGAATAAAATCACCTGAGTATCAAGTTAAAGGGGAGATGCGCCCTTGAGGGGCGCATCTCCCCTGTTTGGGTTACTTTCCGATCACCTCAATGTCCTCTGCGGTAACAGAAAGCTGGTTTCTGTACTCACCGTAAACCATGGCTTCGGCGTTTACGAGCTTCACCTCGGTATTTAAAGGGAAACCCAGCCCCATCTTTGGAACCTTAACGGTCAGCTTTTCATAGATATTGCTGATGACCTCACCCTCGGCAGTGCCATAGTCGGTCTTGTCCGCAGCAATTACAACCTCCACCTTTGAGCCAAGCGGCTTTTGTGTGTCATAGTCCTTCCATTCGCTGATGCCGGTTACCAAAAGTCGCTTACCAGCTAAGAAGCCTTCCATATCGAAGTAGGTAAAGCGATTTAATTTTTTGAGAGCCATAATACAAACCTCCGTTTTTGAATTAAATGGACAATTCGATGCATCTTTTGTCTGGCAGTATGATACAACATCGGTATATCATCTCGCCAGACATATCAAGTAAGGAATTGTGTCATATAGCCTCACTAAACCCACATTTTTTGAACGAAAAAAAGAAAAAACCGTGATAAAGCAGCATATAGGTGACCATACATAATATGTACGGGAAAATAAAAAAGTCAGGATCAGCATAAGCTGATCCTGACTTAAATGTATCTAATTATTATTCTTCGACCTTCGCGCATGAGCTCCAAGCCAATATTTTTCTTCAACGCCTAAGCACTTTAAAATTTCATTACAGTCATCAACCGATTTTCCTCGGCAGTTTGTCAAGATAAATTGATAAGCATAATCTCTTTCGTTGCTAAGCGTAAATCCACTGCCCAAGCTTTCCAGCAATCGCGCTGTGATTTGGAAATCAAGATTATATCCGACGGCAATCGAAATCAAGGTGCTTCTTTGCGGTGGGTCCTTTTTATTCACATAGTTTCTGATTCTCGAAAACATATTATTGCTTAATCCAGTCTTTTGAGCAAAAGTTCCCTCGGTTTCGCCATCCAATATTTCATTGATAAGTGTATTAAATGACTTAATATGGTCATTGTATCGTTTGAAATCGGTATTGAATTGCCCTTTTACCTTTTTCCACTCCTCGGCAGTATAGCAGTTAGGGCGTTCAATGCTGCTCATTTTATTTCTCCTCAATTCAATATTCTCAACAATATATTTGTACTATGTTATTCTCTTTCTCTAACGGATAGTAGTCCCTTTACTCGCACAGCTTCTTTAATGCTCTTTGCTTGTGCCAGCATCAAATATGTTTCATCCGGGGTAGCATCCCCAAAAACAGTTTCAACCTCTTTCATAAGGCTGGGTTTCTCCACTGCTGAAATTGAATCCAGCAAAAGTTCATCCATGGAGGCATTGAGCGCGTTTGCAATCTTTACCAATGCCGGGAGCGATACCTTTGCCGCCCCTGTCTCAATTCCTGAGCAATGCTGCGGACTGATTTCCGCCAGCTCCGCCAATCGCTCCTGCGTCATGCCCCGTTTTTTTCGTATGGCGCGGATTCGCTGCCCGACCAATTTGTAATTTAATTCGGCTTTCACGGAAACCTCCAAACAAGAGATTTTCCTTATTGTAAGCGAAAATTTTCTGTGATATAATCATCTGCAAGAGATAACATCTATTGTTTAGATGTTTTGGGAGATATTCATGTAAATAGAATACGGGAGAGTGTGAAATGTATAATAACGTATCTGGTTGTTATTACCATCCGAACAAGCTTTCGGTCGCCGTATGCTCAGAATGCGGTCATGGGCTTTGTAGGGACTGCATTGTAAAGGGACGCTCCGGGAAAACCCTTTGCATCGACTGTGCCAACAGGGAACTAAAACAGGAACATAAGGAATACCAGAGACTTCTTCGCGAAAATGGTGGAAGATTCAGAACTGGGAAGGAATTCCTTCTCCCCGGAATCATCGGTATTGTGCTTTGCGTTGTAGTAACATTCTTGATGATTTCTGATGGTCAATCGTTCTCTTCATCTGACAATCCAGTGGTTTCAATTCTTGCAATAGTTTTCTTTGAATATGATATTTTTGCTGTCCCGTTTTGTGTACGTGGACTTATGGATAGATTTGCACCACGCTATACTACAAGTCCCCCAATATTACGACCTATAATCTACTTAACCGTTCCACTATTTGCATCTTGGCTGTTTCTCTCATTCTACTTAGTCCGTTTTTTTACTATTTCAAAACAAAAATAAAAATTTTACCTATCTGTAATTTTTGAAAATACATCAACCGAGAGAAGGACGCATAATGAAAAACACAAAGGTAATCAGTTTGATAATTTTCTCCATGATTTTAGTATTAAGCGGCTGCACAAATGCACCCTCTGCCAAAAATGAAGTTCCCGCTGATAGTCAAATTGGTGTTGCAGCAGATCAGGAAAATGCGCCAGAAGAAACAACAGAGGCAGAAATCGAAGAGCCGGAGCTTAGTCATACCTATGTGACACGTTTCGGAGAAATAAATGCAGTTACATATCCCGCTTTTTCCTTTAATTATCCTGACGGTTGGAGTGTTACAAAGGAAGATGTTACTGCAATTTCAGAATGGGTAACATTGTCTAATGAGCGGGGCGTGTCCATTGATTTTATCAATCTTCACCAAAAGGATATCGGCGGAGGTAGTACGGTTCTCTATTCAGAGCTTGAAGTTTCAAAGGTTGCCGATTCTGAGTTTCTTCCCGGCTATGTTCAGGCGGAAGATTATTCTGACCTCGGCAAATTTATGGTTGCTGAATTAAAAGAAATAGGCACAATGGACACAACAAGCGACTCAGATTTTATTCCTGTTGAAAACGGGGCTGTCAGCTATGCAGTATTACCCGAAAGCAGCGCAGGAGAGCAAATCGTGAACAGTGCATATTATATGGACTTGGCTTTTATGTATCCTACGAGTGTTATGTTTGTGGCATCTGCCCCAGACGGACAGTTTACACCGCAGGAGAAAGCAGACGCCATCGCTATTCTATCCAGCTTTAGAGCCGAGTAATACCTATGCAATTTGCAAGAGGGAAAATATATGTATAAAAACCTTGAAATGTATCTTGCGTCCGGCAATTTGTTGGAATCATTGGCTACATACGATTTCAAAAATGAAAGCCCTTGGTCGGATGTAAATAGCGAAACAAATCCTCTTAAAAAATTCCAGCTCTATAAAGCAAAAGAAACGCCAAAGTTTGACTGCGATAGCTCTGACGGAACATGCTCTTTGACATCCGACATATATAATAGGCTCTGGGGCTGGACATACGAAAACCGTTTTCATTTGTCCGAGCCGCTGTCCGGCTGTTTTCAAGAACAATGGGAGCGAATGGGCAGCGATACGATGAATTCTTTTTCTACGATTTATCGTACCGCAAAATCTGTTTATTCCAACACACCCCATTTACTTGAACAGAACAACCTTTTAGCAAGATTCGCTTCTTTAACACATACCATTGGCAACTTTACATTGGTGCCATTCCAGCTCTCGCCACAAAGGGACAACCGTTCTTTTAATCAATACAGAGGTTTTCAAAGGAATGATGACAACCCTTATTTCGTCTATGATTTTTTCGATTTGTCTTTGAAGCTGATTCAAGAAAATACAAGTACACAGGTTTTTAAGGACTATATTGACACTTTTTTTCTGAATGACTATGTAGATAAGGACTATCGGATTATTCCGCTATTCAAGCGGCATCAAGTGTTTTTGAAGGAGAGATATCTTTCAGTCAAAGATCCAGACGCATTTCTGCCACAAAACGAAACAGAGTTAAATGAATATTTGAGCAATGTAAATCAACTGATTCAAATGCGAAGCAGAAGAATTATTGATGCGTTAAAAAAGCAAATTCCAAATATCGAAGATGATAGTCCCCCAACTATGAACCAAATGCAGGAAAAAGCTAAGGGAAAAGGCAAAAAGCGCTTTTTAGCATTTTTGTCATTCATTTTATTTGGTTTTGTAATGAGTTGCATTTCCATTGTCGGTGAATATCAAAATGCTGGCGGAGTTAGCGCAATTATTCAGGAATACGGTTATTCAGCTTTTGTAAAAGATTTTATAAAATTCTGCCTGTATACGGTGAAAAACACTTTTGCCTTTATTATTATAATTGCCGTGGTTGTGTATGCGCTATTTTCTCTTTTAAGGCTTTTAGCAAAGAAATTTTCATAATAAAACAGGAGACTAAGGAAGTGCTTTCCTCAGTCTCCTGTCTTGTTTTGTTGCAGGGTATCTTTCCTTTGTGGCGCAGCATAAGCCGCCACATTTCCGCCACAAAATGGCATGGAAGTTTATATTGTTATATTTGAAATTATGAACATCCGGCATCAAAAAAGCCTTGTCCTATCTTTGCTTATGGAGATGTGGGCGTGTTCATGAAAATATATGAAACCGTTAAGAAGCTTCGATACCTAATTTCATAGTTTTCTCTATCTCCTTATTTTTCAAGGGTTTTCGGCACTTGAACGGCGCTTACTGTACCATTACTGTACCATTTTGGTTTTGCTGCACTTTTTCAAATTGTAATACGGCTTTTGACATGGAATCGTTCGTCACATGAACATACCGATCCATCGTTGTTTTTATACTTGCGTGACCAAGCAGCTTTTGCAGCACCTTCGGCTGCACGCCGCTTTCAATCGCTCTCGTGGCGTAGGTATGGCGTAAAGCGTGCATACAGAATTTTTCAATTCCTGCTTCGTCGCATAGCTTATAAAGGTGGGTATCATAGGAACTGTTCTTTGCCGGTTCCCCGGTACGCCAGTTGATAAAGACAAGATCACGCATGACCAGCCGAGCCGTGCGTAATATAAACCGTCCTTTCTTTGGCAGATACCCTTACCACATTCTTTGCCTCGTAAATTTTTACCCATTCGGAAACTCCTTTCTCCCTATGAGAAGAAGCCCCTATGCATTTTATAATTGTAGCACAAGGGCTTCCTTTTCTCAATAGTGAACTTACCTTCAAATTGCCATTGTACGGCTGATGTACTCTTCAAACTCCCGGCTCTTTACCAGTTTTTTCGTCCCGACGAGCAAAACGAACGGGCAGTTGGGCGCTCTCAGCATACTGTCGATCTTGTTGATGCCGATGTTGCTGTATCTTTGTTTTGCCGACTTTTCCAGATGAACTGAGCAATGAAGTTTGTCTTCCCGAAAATCTCATCCATAATCAGGCGAAGGTATGTTACTTCGATATCATCAATGCTGATGAAAATAACGCCATCATCCGCCAGCAGCTTCAAGCGCGGATACATCATGCACAGCCGCTTGTCGTGGCTGGTCAAGTCCTCGCCCTCTTTGCCGACGACCTCGCCCAGCCGCTTCTTGATCTTCGGGTCATTGACGTTATCGTTATAAACCCAGCCCTCGTTTCCTGTGTTGTAGGGCGGATCAATGTTCCTACTGATTTTGATACAAAAAGCCCTCTCCGGCACAAAAGTGCCGAAAAAGGCTTGAAATCAAGGGCTTCCGAGGTCAACTGCTGACTTCGGAAGCCCTTTTTGTTTATTCGATTGTGGGATTCCAGCGTTCAGACGCTCGGCAGCGATGTGGCATAGGAGCCTTGCGGTGTACGGATTTTGGAATAATACCGACGCCGGGGATATCTGTTTGCTATGTATCAGCTTGCGAGTATCTTGTTTATGCGCGCTTCCGCTTCCTTTGCT
>ERZ773147.663-NODE-663-length-40572-cov-10.441815_pt1 | contig 40572 bp, 44 predicted proteins | sample MGYA00580851_ERZ773147 | MGnify/ENA primary metagenome ERZ773147 (study PRJEB29015, sample SAMEA2737818) | human gut metagenome | biome: human gut; feature: human-associated habitat; material: faeces | place: China | collected 2012 ... | reverse complement strand
CATTAGAATTTAAAATTTATCTATTTTATGAGTCCTTTTTCTTGACGTAGTACCAGATGTCTCAATTGAATGATTTGGATATTCGTATATTAAAAGTATATTCAAATCTAGAAACGGATGGTGAAAGTATTTTTTCTATATGCAATGAATTAAATCTTGAAATGAATCAAATTCGATTTATTAAGGAAAAATTGGAACGATTTGGTCTATTACAGAGTCGAAATGAAGAAATGAATGATGATAATTTAGATAGGATTGTAAAATACTTGGAGAAAGTAAAAAAAAGAGAATCGAAAAAGGAATCCAAATGATGTAAAGGTTCCTAGTTTAAAAAGAGTTAGTTCAAGCGATAGTTATCGTATTACATCACTTGGTAGGTCTTATTTGACTATGATTAAATAAAATTTTTATGAAAAATTAACAAATGTTTACATATATAATGAATTTATTTATAAAAAACGGTTATTTTTATGATATATTTATAGAGTATGTCTTATGAATGAAAAGGGAGGGCTTTTATGGCAAAGAGTAGATTAGATCGTATGCCTAATAATGATCTAAATGAAATGGAAGAGATTGATTTATTAGAATTATTTCGTGCGGTTTTGAAATATATTAAATTGATTATCGTATTATGTATATTGTTTGGAGTCGGTGGTTTCTTTGGAACTAAGTTATTGATTGCTCCAACATATACGGCTAGTACATCGATTTATTTAACTCCACAAATTAGTGAGAGTGGATCTTTGGATTATAATTCACAGATGGCGAATAGTAAGTTGGTTACGAATGCTGTTAATTTATTAACGCAGAATAACATTATGTCTGAGGTAGCTAAAGATGTTGGATTAGAAAGTGCTGATAGTGTTAAAAAGCTTGTTAGTGTTAGTAATGAATCAAATACAGAAATTATTACCGTTACTGCTACAACTACAGATCCTAAGTTATCTAAGGATATCGCAAATGATACAGTAAATACTTTTACGAAGACAATGCAGAAGAATTTGAATGTTCGTAATATTGAGGTTGTAGACAAGGCTAAATTGTCTTATGTACCTAGTGGACCTAATATTAAGAAAAATACATTATTAGCTACAATGGTAGGTTTTGTATTAGGTTGTGGTTATGCGGTATTAAGATTCTTATTTGATAATCGTTTGCGTACGAAAGAAGAGGCAGAAAAATATTTGGGTATTCCTGTTTTCTGCGAGATTCCTGAATTATAATGGCTAAGTTTATAGATATTCACTCACATATCGCTTGGGGTATTGATGATGGTATGCCATCTATTGAGGATGCTCAAAGTGCGTTAGAGTCTGCTAAGGCTGATAGTTTTGTAGGAATATGTAGTACACCACACTTTATTCCTGGACAATTGGATGTTTCTATTTATAATGAGATTGTTTCTCGTCAAATGGAATTAAAAGAGATGAGTCCAATTCCTATTTATTGTGGTGGTGAAGTCATGATGAATAGTGAGTTTATTGATGGGTTGGATTTAGATTTATATCCTACACTAAATGGATCTCGTTACATGCTTGTGGAATATAATGTTCTTCGTGATATTCATTCAATTGATTATAGAGATGATTGTTTGTATGAATTGAAGGTGAAGGGCTTTGTTCCTGTGATTGCGCATATTGAGCGTTATTTTCATTCAGGACTTGATTATTCGATAATTGATAATTGGATTGATATGGGTTGTGTTTTACAAATCAATCGTACGTCTATTTTAGGAATGCATGGAAAGACTATTCAATCTAACGCATTATCTTTATTGGATGATGGATATTGTGATGTGATTGGTACAGATACACATAGAGCAAGTGGGCATCGTATTTCTAAATTGAGTGATGCGTATTCTGTTGTTTCAAAACGTATTGGTAGTGAGAATGCGGATATATTATTTTTTGAGAATCCTAAGCGTATCTTGAGTGATATGGATATATTAAACATTGAGGTTGTAAAGAAAAAGAAGCGTTTTAGTTTCTTTAGGAGATAGAAATGGCAAAGAAAAAGAGAAATCAGTTTGATGTAGATGAGATTTATCGTGGGTTGCGTACAAATATTGAGTTTAGTCAAATGGATGAGGCTATGCAGGTTATTACATGTGTAAGTACAGTTCCAAATGAAGGAAAGAGCACTATAGCTTGTAACTTGGCTCGTATTATGGCAGCGAAATATAAAAATGTATTATTGATTGATTGTGATTTAAGAAATGCATCGGTTCATAAAACGTTGCATATTTCAAATCGTTCAGGACTTACAAATATTATTTCTGAATTTCAAGAAGGACTTAGTATCAATTCGTATGAGGGTGTTCAACAAGTACAATATGATGGTGGACAAACATTGACTGTAATTACGGCAGGTCATAGAGTACCAAATCCTAGTGAAGTATTGGGTTCTAAAAGAATGGGACGCTTTTTAGAACAAGCTCGTAAAGAATTTGGATATATTATTATAGACTCACCACCAATGGCTGTAGCTAGTGATACGATTCCATTGAGTAATGTGAGTGATGGCGTATTATATGTAGTGGATGCGAAATCTTCCGATAAACGAAGAGTAAAGACGGCTATCAATGATTTAAAACGTAATGGTGGACATGTCATTGGTGTTGTATTAAACAAAGTGGATATGAGTGATGAAAACCATTATGGCTACGGATATGGATATGGTTATGGAGGAGACGATGATGGTAAAAAGAAATAGTTTAATATTCCTTACAGCTTTTGGTCTACTTCTAACAGGCTGTAGTAAATCAGGCTTTGAAATCACAAAAGATGATATTCTAGAAGTAGCTAGAGATGATGCGAATGCCACAAAAAGCGAATGTGAAAATGTATCCATTAAAGAACAAAAAAGTTCATATATTGTTTCATTTAATACGAATGGTGGATCTTATGAATATAAGATTGGTAAAGATGGTATTATAAAAGAACGTAGTTTTAAGCGTGGAGCTAAAGAAGAGACCACTGAAACGGAAAAGGTTGAAGAACCAGTTAAAGAAGAAACTACAAAAAAAGAAGAAAAGTCTTCTTCAACTTCATTTGATGATAATCAACAACAGGCTATCAATTCAGCATTGGCAAATTCTGGATTAGTACAAGATGATGTATCTAATATTACTTGTTCTTTAGATTCAAATACAAACCAATATACAGTCACATTTGTATTAAATGATGTCACAACTACAGCTACTGTAGATGCGGCTACATTTACTGTAATATCTACAATTTTAGGATAATTATTGTACCTTCCATTTTGGAAGGTATTTTTTTTATGTGTATGGTATTATATTACATATGGAGAAAATTTACTTATGATTCGTTTAGAAACACATTGCCATACAAGATATTCAAAAGACAGTTTACTTCTGCATTCCTTGTTGTATATGAAGTGTCGTTTGTGTCATATTGATGCGATTGCGATTTGTGAACATAATAATATCTTGGGAGCATTAAAGTTTAAGGAATATTGTTCAAAAAGAAAGAACAAGGTCTTTGTGATTGTTGGAGAAGAAATTATGACATCTTCTGGAGAAATTATTGGACTTTATTTAAATGAAGAAATACCGGCTGGTTTATCTTGTGATGAAACAATAGATCGTATTATAGGTCAGGGTGGTGTCGTCTATGTACCACATCCTTATGATGAGAAGAGGTCTAAAACGGTTCTTAGTGAAGATTGTATTTCTAATAATTCTTATCGTATTGATTGTGTGGAATGTTATAATGGTAGAAATGTGGATGAAAATTATGGTATTCAACAAACAAGGATTGCAGACAAGTATGGCTTAGTCAAAGTCGTAGGTTCAGATGCGCATACTTTAATGGAAATTGGTAGAAACTACATGGAAGTTAAGAGTGTACCATTGAATAGTTCTGAATTTAGGGATGTTATTAAAAGTTGTACTTTCCATACCAAGCCATGTATAAAGTTGGCCCATAAGGTGACTAAGGTAGTTAAATTAATAAAAATGATTGTAAAGGGGAACTTCAATGAAATATACAGAGTTATCAATAGAAAAATTAAAAAGTGAATGTAATGAATGGGCTAGAGAATTAAAAAAAACATATTGTCCTGATTTAGTGATTTATGTAGCTAGAGCTGGGTATTTGATTGGTAAGGAGATGAGTGAAGTCTTTGGAGTGCCAATGGTAGGAATTAGTGCAACACGTGAGGGAAATAAGTTAAAGGAGATTGTGGGGCCTATTATTTCTTTAATGCCTAATTTTGTGCGTAATTTCTTGATTAGTATGGAATTAAAATCGAATACACATGATAAGAATACGGAAAGAAAGATTCATTTTCATGAAAGCTTAGAAAAGTTAAAGGGACAATCTTTTGATCGTATTTTAGTTGTGGATGATTCTGTCGATACAGGGCATTCCATGAAACAAGTGGTGGATGCGATTCAAAATGAGTTTAAAAATGCTGAAATAAAGATTGCAGGATTGAATGTATGGGATAAGAGTAAGAATATTATTCATACGGATTTTGCACTTTATGAAAACACAGTGATCAAAGCACCTATGTCCAAGGATTCGAGTGAATATAAGGAATTTGTGCGTATTTATAATAATGAAACTAAAGAAGGAACTTTATAAACAAAAATCTGTTGTCGTTTGATTTATTAGTTCTGAATTTGTCAACAATTAGATAGATTACTAAATAATAAATTCACTAATGAAGAAATGTTCCTAGAATATTTGGAATTACAGAAAAGTTTTTTTTGGTGATATTAATATTAGAAATAGCATGATGTATGGACTGAAAGAAACGTTTGATTACTTAGATATTGGATTGCATATGACTTAAGTGTTAAACTTCTGATATAAGATACAGCGAGAGCCTTGATAACTATCAATTGATAGTGTATACTGTCTATAAGAAAAGAAAGGAGGAGTAGCTACGAATAGAAATTCAAGAATTGACTCCAAAGAATTCGTAGAGCAGTTTCTTAGTGAGTTAAAGGCGATATTAGAATCAGATACATTTGTGATTGAAAGAGATTTGGATATTCTTCCTAAAAAGAGAAATGAAAGTGAAAAAGATCCTTATACAACAATAAATACAATGGCAGATTTAGAATTTGATGCGAATGATGTGTGTGAAGAACTTAAAGCAATCACAGTAGAAGATTATGCTGAGACGATGTTAGATGACAGAAATGTGACTGCTCCACCTTTCTTTGTGTTCTATAGGAATATTCAGACAAGAGATGTGTATATTAAGGTAAAAATTAGGGATAGGGCGACTGGAAAAGTATTTTGTGTTTCTTTCCATTTTGCCCGTTATCCTAAACCTAGCCCATTGCCATATGAGGGTTAAATTTTTGTGAGAGGAGGATACCAAAATGAAGGACAATTATTTGATCGAGAAAGTTGAAAGATATTGCCCTCTTTGCGACAAAGTTCACTTTGTAGAAAAAAGAAAGAGAATTGGCGAAATGCTGATTAAAAATGAGGTTACCTCTTATGAGGAGGTTTACTTCTTTTGCCCAGAGAGTGTTGAATATGAAGAAGATGAGTTTTTATCTGCAGATTTAATGAATCAGAATCTTCAGAGTGCAAGAAATGCATACCAAAAAAAGCATGGTTTGCTTACGTCTTATGAGATTGCAGAAATTCGAGGATTATATGGAATGAGCCAGGCGGATTTGGCCGTTTTACTAGGATGGGGAGAAGTAACCATCACAAGGTATGAAACAAAATCGATTCAGGATGAAACCTATGATCAGCTGATTCGTATGGTAAAGGATGATCCGTATTATGCACTTGAGAGATTGAAAAAACAGCGTGAAAAGTTCTCAAAGGAAAAGTACGAGATATTGCGAAGGGCAATCCAGCATAGAATAGAGACAATCGGTATTGAACAGTTAAATAGAAAAACTATTGAAAATCGCTATGTACAATTCGATGGACCTTGTGAGTTTAATGGATATCAGGTATTGGATTTAAACAAACTTGGAGCAACAATGGCATTTTTTGCACAGTATTGTAAAAATTTATATAAAGTAAAATTGATGAAGATGCTTTGGTATGCAGACGCATTGGCTTATAAACAAAGAGGTCGAGCAATAACCGGATTGGTTTATCAGCATCAAAAATATGGAGCATTGCCTATTGCAAACTCAGAAATTATTTATCTTCCACAATTGACAGTAGAAGAAATAGAGAGAGAGGAAATGGTAAGTTACCATATTCAAGCAAAATCAGGAGTGTCTTTAGACGCTTTGACACCAGAAGAAATAGATATTATCTATAAGGTGGCTAATAAGTTTAAGAATTCTACAACAAATGACATCGTTGAGTATATGCACGCAGAAGATGCTTATCAGGAAACACTAATGCAGCAAATCATACCATTTTCGTTATGTACCACATTGAAAGAATTCTAAAAGGTAGATTTAAATACTCAGCATGGTATCAAGTTTAATATCTGAGATACAGGAAAGGTATTGCCAGACGAGCTGATTGACACTCTTCAAAATGTACAGATAGTAGCATTAGATGAAAAAAACGCCATGCACAGGCAGTAGTAGCAATCGTAGCGCTTGCAGCGGCAGGTGAAGGTGCTGCACCTATTCCGTTTTTTGACTGTACACTTTTGTTTCCAACTCAGCTCAAAGTGATAGCGTCGATTACGGTAATATTTGGATTTGATGTTAATAAGAGTGGTTTATTTATGGCTTTTTTGAGATGTGAGTGCCGAGAATTGGAGAAATGAGGGGATAGGGTTAAGGTTGTGGATTAGGTGATAATAAAATTTTCAAAAAGTTCAGAAAAAACATATGAATAGTGATATAATCGATAATCACAATGGAAGGAGATCGAGATAATGAGCTATAAAGTTTTAGATGTATGTCGCCATGTGATTAATTATAGCAATGAGCACGACTACGGCATTTCAAATTTAAAACTTCAGAAAGTACTTTATTTTATTCAGGCTTATTTTCTGACAAAAAAGAAAGACCACACTCCTTGTTTTGATGAGAAAATTGAAGCATGGGATTTTGGACCAGTTGTGCCAGAAGCATATCATGAATATAAACAGTATGGAAGTGGAGATATTCCAACGATAGAATCTTATATTATGTTTGATAAAGATGATATTTGGAATTCAAAAAGAGTTGAGTTTGAGGACACAGCAATTTCGGATAATGATAAATCTCTTATTGATAAAGTCGTAGATAAATTTGCGGATTATTCAGCGACAGACCTTGTGTCATTGACGCATAGACAATCGCCTTGGATTGACGCATACGCACCATATCAGAATAACGAGATAACAATCGATGCAATAAGGGAGTATTTTAATGGCTGATGATAATTTGGATGTATTGCTTAAAACGACTGATAATAAAACAATGTCGCTGGAGCAATCAAAAAAATTTACAAACACCAAAAGAAAAATTAATGGTATTTGCAAAGCGTTGTCTCTAAATACTAAGGACTATGACCCACAGAAAACAGTCGAAAATATAGCATCTTATATTTTATCAAACAATAAGTTAGACAGAATCCTTTATTCGGAGATAAGTAATTATGTCTATTCGTTGGAAATGTCAGAACGAGGAGTTTTTGCTACAAATTTAGAAAAGTTATTGCTTTATTCACTTGATGATAATAATGAAGTAAATGATGACTGTAAGAAGATGATTGTAAAGATTTACGACCATTTTCAGCTGGCATTACATCAGATTGAAAACGTTAATAATATTTTTGCTAATAGTATTGAAGAGGCAAAAGAAAACCTGCAAAAGCAAATAAAAGGTGTTGAAAAAGAATATATCTCCATACTTGGTATATTCGCTGCAATTGTATTGGCATTTGTTGGAGGAATAACATTTTCAACATCCGTTCTACAGAATATATCTGCGGTAAGCGTATTTAGATTACTGCTGGTAGTTGATTTCTTGGCATTTGTTCTTATTAATGTAATATATATTTTGGTAAAATTTATTTTTGCAATTAACGAGAAAAATGCAAAGCTTTTTAATATTATGGCGTTGAATGTTGCATGCTCGGTTATTGCTGTAATTATTGTGATTTTATGGATGCTTAATGCTGACCAGATTCCAGGCTTTATTTCTCAATTTTTACCTTGGACTAAATAGCAAAACGCTCTCGATAAAATTACTAGTAAGAATTGAACTATATGTAGCTTTCTAGTTGTATATATAGTGCTTGTAAAAAGATTTGTAGGTAAGAAAAAGTGAGTAAATCAATATGCACTAGTAAAACTCTATTTTATGAAACGTGACAATTATATCGATGAATTGGAAATTGAAGCTAATTCTTCACGATTAGTGATCGATGCAAAAACCTTAAAACAATATTTTTGTATTAAGAAAGGTTGAACAGAGATTGGAACGATGAAAAGATTCAGTTGGGACAGACAGTGAACACATGTGTTCATATTTCATAACTAAAAACTAATAGATTAGAGAGAGGCTTATGGCAGATAAAATTGGAACTGATAGATACGGGGAAATACTTATATATCAGACTGATGATGGAAGACAAATATAGATGTTAAAATAGAAGATGATACAGTGTGGCTGACACAACAGCAGCTTACTGAATTATATCAATGCAGTAAATCAAATATGAGTGAATATATAAAGCATATATTCAAAGAAGGGGAACTGGATAAGGATTCAGTTGTTCGGAATTTCCGAATGACTGCCGATGATGTGTATAAAGACAATGTATAAAATAGATTGTACTTTATAGGTGAAGAAAGGTACGTAAATTTGTGCTTTTCTTCTTTTTTTTATATAATATTAAGAGTTATATATTTGGAGATTTAAACTATGTCAAAAATAGGTACTTTAAAGATAACGATAGAATTTATATTTTATTGGATATTAATCAATTTCCTGCAGGAGATCCATGTCCTGCGTTTTTATGGGGAGTATACGATTAAGCTTTGTGCTTTATATTTTTTAATGCAGTTGTTGATTGGGCGTTATCAAGGAAAAGTGTTATTGATGTATGATGAGATTCGTTTATTGATTCTTTCGCATTTGGGCTTTTTCTTTGGTAGTTTTTTGATTTTCCCATTTAGTTCTTGGACTGTTCGTAAAATATATGGGTTTTTATTATTAACCCTTGTCTTATTTTTGTTTGCGGGTTGTAACTCAAGATATTCGCATAAGATATTCCGTCAACGATTTAAACATAATACTTTGATTGTGGGTACGGGGCATACGGCTGCGCAATTGGCTTTTGTATGTCGTGGAAATAGTTATTCATTATTGGATGTGCAGGGTTATGTGAGTTGTAAGTCGTATGGAATTCATCAAGAGCAGATTGTTTCTAAAAAGTTAACGATGGAATTGGATGCGGTAGATGATTTTATACGTACGCATAATATTGATACGGTATTGATTGCGATTCCGGAAATTAACAAAAAGAATTTAAATAAATTATTTGAGTTATTTAAAGGCAAGGTATTGAACATTAAATATTTGCCGCAGGTAACGGGCTTAGTAACGTTTGATACGAAGGTTGAGGATTTTGATGGTATTTTAATGATTTCAAATTCTCGTGGTGTCAATCAATTGGGATCTTATATTTTAAAGCGTTGTATGGATATTTGTGCAGGGCTATGTGGCATAATCATCTTGATTCCTTTAACGGTATATGTATTCTTTAAAAATCGTATGGAAGGCGATCGGGGGCCTGTCTTCTTTACGCAGAATCGTATTGGTAAAAATGGCAAGGAATTTAAGATGTATAAGTATCGTACAATGGTGCTTGGTGCAGATAAGATTCTAGAGGATTTAATGGCAAGTGATCCTAAGATTCGTGAAGAGTATCAGAAGAATAAAAAATTAGCCAATGATCCTCGTATTACAAGTGCAGGGCATTTCTTGCGTGAAAAGAGTTTGGATGAATTTCCTCAATTTATTAATGTGTTCTTTGGGCAAATGTCTTTGATTGGGCCTCGACCGTATCTACCAAAAGAAAAAATAGATATGGGTGATTATTATGAGGATGTGGTTGCGTGTAAGCCTGGCATTACGGGTATGTGGCAAAGTCATGGTCGTAGTGATGTAAGTTTTGAAAAACGTCTAATTTTGGATGAGTATTATTATCGTAACTGGTCATTTTGGCTGGATGTTACATTGCTTTGTAAGACAGTAAAACAAGTTTTATATGGAAGGGGAGCTGTTTAATTATGAAAGATGAAAGTAAATTTTCGAAAGTATTGAGTATTTTATTGAGTGTTGTATTGGTGATTTCTTCATTTTACTTATTGTATCAAGTGATTCGTTTGAATGTATTGCCATCTAAATTCTTATTTCCGCTTACTATTGGAGTGGTTGTCTTGGATGCCATTTTTATCTTATTACTTGTTTTTTTTAGTAAGAATGTGGTTTCTAAAATTGTTTGTATTTTATTAACACTATTTATTTGTGTCGCAACTTGTATGGGTGGGTATTATATTTCTAAAACGCAAAATGTTTTAAGTAATATTACAAATGTTGCCAAACATGCAAAAAATACAGTGAGTGTGGTTGTCAAAGAATCAAGTTTCATTAAGAATAAGTCTCAATTGAATGGTGTAAGTGTGGGTAGTTTACGTTTGAATGAGCAGGGTTCTAAAAAAGCACTTAAAGAATTGAGTAATGAAGGTATTGTTTTAAACCAAACAGAATATGATAGTATGACAGCACTTTTAGAAGCTTTCTATAATGGAGAAGTGGATTCAATTATTATCAATGAATCAAATCGTAGTCAAATCTTGGATATGGAAGCTTATTCTAATTTTGATTCAAATACGCGTGTTGTGTATCAAACTTCTTATAAAGTAAAAAATAATGATTCTGCAACATCCGTTAGTGATATTACTTCAAAACCATTTAATGTATTGATTTCTGGTTCAGATACACGTGGTGGTTTTGATGAAAATGGTCGTAGTGATGTGATTATGATAGCTACTGTCAATCCTAAAACACATACCATTCTATTAACTTCTGTACCTCGAGATTTCTATGTCACAACAGCTTGTGATGCAGGGGATGGATGTATGCAAGGAGCATTAGATAAGATTACACATACAGGTATTCATGGTACGAATACGACAAAGCGTACTGTAGAACAATTGTTGGGTATTGAGATCAACTATACGTTTAAAGTAGGCTTTGATACGGTAACAGATTTAGTAGATGCGCTTGGTGGGGTTGATGTAAACGTAGAACCTGGTTATGCGACGAATAGTTTTGCTGCTTTATCAGGATTTAGTGTACACGAAGGTGTGAATCACTTAAATGGAGAACAAGCATTAGCTTTTGCGCGTGAACGTTATTCTTATACAGAAGGGGATCGTCAGCGTACTAAGAATCAACAACAAGTCCTAATGGGTATTGTAAAAGAGGCGACTAAACCAAGTGTGATTACAAACTATGCAGCCATTATGGATACTATGGCAAATACTTTCTCTACAACAATGTCCAATGCGGAGATTACGGATTTGATCAAGTATCAATTAAACAACAATCCAACTTGGAAGATGGAACAGTATATGGTTGATGGTACGGGTGATACTTTAATGTGTGCTGAACTTGGTGATGCGGCATCTGTCATGGTTCCAGATCAAAGTACGGTTAAAATGGCTAAGGATAAAATTAATGCCGTTCTTGCTGGTAAATCAAGTGAGGATGTTAAATAATATGTCTGCGGATGATTATATTAATTCTCAAGTGGATCCTTGTATAAGAAGGTATGAAGATTTATTTAGAAAATATCATAAGATTCATATGGGTTTAATGATTGCTTGTTTTAGTTGCTTTATTGGTGTGATTATACTAAATGTAGTTTATATCATTGTGCCTGTTATTTGGTTAGTTCTTGCAAGTATTGTATGTACTTTAGGTGGTTTATTTCTATTCTTCTTTGATAGTTTGAATGGGCACTTAGAGAAGTCATTGTCTTATAAACATAAGGCTGAATCTTTGGGTTATGAAAAGCATTTATATATGGCGAAAGAGAATGGTTTTAAAGGTTTTGCGTATCGTTGTGAAAGATATATGTAGATTGTGGGATGGTTATATAAACCGTCCCTTTTTTTGGTGGATTTGCCAAAAGGGTTGGATTTATACTATAATATGTAATTGTGAGCCATATAGAAGTTTATAGGAGATTATTTTTATGCCTAAAAAAAATGTAAAGAATGGTAAAAAATCAAATAGGATAATCAGTAAATTTTTGACAATATTTATGATTGTAGCTTTGGCGTTATTGATTTTTCAAATCATTAATTTGAATTTATTACCAATGAAACTCATGATATTAGTGTCTTTAGTCTTAATTATATTGACTTTGATTGTGATATTAATGTTGAATTTTAAAGCTCGTAAGTTTTTTTCAAGATTTTTAATGGGACTGATTGCACTATGTATGTGTGCGGGTTTAACTTTTGGCAATTATTTTATTTTTAAAACGGATAATACTTTTGAAAAGGTTACTAGTCTTGCAGACAGTAAGGCAACTTCAACTTCGATTGTTGTTTTAAAGGCTTCTTCGATTGAAAAAGAGAAGGATCTTGCAGGGGCTAAGATTGGTACGATTCTAGATATGGATGAAGAGGCAACAAGTCGTATGTTGAAGGATTTAGATTCAGACAAGATCAAATATACAACGAAGGATTATTCTTCATTGGATGATATGATGGAAGCTTTATATAATAATGAAGTGGATGCGATTTGTTTAAATGAAAAGTATCGTGATATCTTACATGAGGGTGGAGCGTATTTTAATTTTCAAACGGATTCTCGTGTCGTGCATCAAAATGTGTATTATACAAAAGTCACTAAGAAAGATAATCCAAGTGATCCGGTAAATAATATTACTAAGGATACATTTACTGTATTAGTAAGTGGAAATGATTCCTATGGTACGTTACAAGATTCGAATACGCGTAGTGATGCCAACTTATTATTAACAGTCAATCCTAAAACAGGAACGATTTTAATGACAAGTATTCCTCGTGATTATTATGTGGAACTTGTTTGTCCTGACAATGAAGAACAAGCTTGTCCTGAAGGTAGTTATGATAAATTAACACATTCTGGATTAATGGGTGTGAAGAGTACGGAAAAGACAATTGAAAAAGCTTTGGGAATCACAATTAATTATAATATTCGTATTAACTTTTCGAGTGTTGTAAGTTTAGTGGATGCCTTGGATGGAATTGATTTGGATATTAAAAAAGGTGAGGAAGTCGATATCTTCTATACGAATTCGCAGCCTGGCTTAAGTGTAGGTAAACATCATGTGGATGGTGAAACAGCCTTAGCATTTGCACGTGAAAGACACGCTTATGCAGATGGTGACAACCAACGTGTTCGTAACCAACAAAAAGTATTTAAAGCTATGTTTAAACGTATTGTTTCCCCTAAGATGATCACAAACTATGGTAAGTTTATGGATGCCTTAGCTGTTGCGTTTGATACAAACCTATCGGGTGATGAAATCAGTAAGTTTGTGAAGTATGAACTAAACAGAATGCCAAAATGGAAGATTGAATCGTATGCGATTGTTGCAGATTCAGATACAAAATTCTGTTATCAAGCACAAAGCTATGCGAGTGTTGTCGTTCAAAATGATATTATGAATGAAGTGGCTAGAAAGAAGATTCAAGCTGTCATTGATGGCAAGAGTTCAGAAACGGTAGAAGATCCTTCTGGATTCTCACAAACACCAAATGAAAATAATGCGATTGGTAATACAGCAGAACTTGAAGCGATGGGAATCATTAATAATAGTGGATCTTCATCAAATAATAGTAGTAATGATTACGATTCTAACTACGACAACAATTATGATTATAGTTATGATAACAGCAATGATTATGATTATAGTAATAACTATGATTCAAGCTATGATGATTCAAACTACAACAATCCAGATAATAACTATTATGAAGATGATAGTTATGATGATACGGCTGGTTAACACTAAGATACCTTCGGGTATCTTTTTTAATGTGTAAAATGTATTGTATTATGTCAAAAAATGAATAAAAAATGCAAAAATAGAGCAAATATGTTGAGAATACTATTTATTATGCGTATTATGTAAGTGTGGAGGTGTTAAAATGTTAATACAATTTTCTGTTACTAACTTTTTGTCTTTTAGAGATGAAGTGATCTTGAGCTTAAGTACGAATAAAGATAATTCGCATAAAGAAAATTTATTATTTTATAAAAATGAAAGAATCTTACCGAGTGTAGCGATATATGGTGCTAATGCAGCTGGTAAATCAAATTTACATAAAGCGATGAGAGCAGCTATTCGAATGATTCGTAGTTCAAATAATCTACAAATAGATCAGCCATTATTGATTACACCGTTTTTACTGGATGAAAATAGTCGTAATAATAAGACTAAGTTTGAATTCATATATGTATATAATGGTATTAAATATGAATATGGTTTTGTTCTAGATACACAATATGTGTGGGAAGAATATTTGTATGAGTATAGAAGTTCGAAACCATCTATGATATTTGAGAGAAGTAATATCAATACATATCGTTTTACTAGCAAGAGCAAACCACAATTGTCTAAAATTGTTGATAAAAATACTTCTAATAAATTATTTCTAGCGACTGCAACGAGTTGGAATAGTGATTTGACTAAAGATGCATATATGTGGTTTTCAAACATGGTAGATACATATGATTCTCAAAATTTAGAAGAGTTGATGTTTAAAGAGTTTGAAAAGAATGATGATTCTTTAAATGAATTTATCTTACACCTTCTACAAAAGGCAGATATAAATATTACAAATTTTAATTATGAGACAAATGAACAACCTAAAATTATGACATCTCATCAAGTGATTGAGAATGGCAAAAAACAAGAATATGAATTAAATTATTTTGACGAGTCAAATGGAACAAAGAGATTATTTACGTATGGACCTGTTTTAAAGAATGCATTGGAAAATGGAAAAACAATAATTATTGATGAAATTGATAATGCATTGCATCCTGCAATGACTAAATCATTGATCGAAACGTTTCAAAATCCAAATATTAATAAGAAGAGTGCTCAATTAATTTTTAATACGCATGAAATTAGTTTGTTGGATTTAAATTTATTTAGACGAGATCAAATTTACTTTGTTGAAAAAGATAATAAAACGGATGTTTCTGATTTGTATTCTTTAGATGATTTTTCGCCACGAAAATCAGAAAATATTCAAAAAGGATATTTGCAGGGAAGGTATGGAGCTATGCCAGCTGTAAATTTCAAGGATATTGAATGGTAAAAAGAAATATGGAAATATCTGCATTCCTTCTTTTTTCTCAGTATGGCATATTATACGTAGAACAGCATATTATTTTCCCATTTCGGAAACTTTTATTTGATTTACGTTAATATTTTCCGCTATCGCAAACACCTTTTCTAGCCTTGTCCAATATAACTTAGTTACCAAATAAATTTACTGGGATCGTTAGTGCAGGATGAGCGGGATGCTTTTGTTAAAAAAGAATGTAAATATATCTTAAATGAAGAATATTTTGTATAATTAGTGTGTAGTTTAATATTGGAGAAAAGAATATGAGATGTATCTTAATGAATAAAAATACACCTGTACTAGAGGCTGAATATAATAGTGGTGTTGGTGTATTCACAAATATATATGTGTTGTGTAATATGGATTATGCGCCTTATCATTTGCGTAATTCGAATTCTTTATGTGTTCAATTGAGTGAATGGTTTAAAAATCGTGGTATCCCATCCTTTAGAGATCGGCTGGACTTATTGATGCACCGTTTGAATGTACATGCACCAAGTGAATTATTAGATAAGGCTTTTGGTTTATCCTTATCCGATCAATATTGGTTAAAACCAAAGGATTTAGATATATCCTATGATAAGATCAATTTCTTTGAAAATGATTTTGAATATGCTCCATTCATGGATGCTTCTTTATCAAAGAATAGTGATTGTATTCAAAATGAATCTTCATTATATTCTCCAAATAATACAACGGATGGTATGTTAAGAAAGGCTTGGATTATTGAAGATGGTATTCGCTATTTACTCAAGGGTGGCTATAAAAATGAAACACTACAACCTTTTAATGAAGTCTTGGCTAGTGAAATTTGTAGAAGACTTGGATTTGATCATGTTGAATACTCTTTGGCAATCTACAAAGATATGGTTGTTTCTAAATGTCCATGTTTCATTGATGTCAATACAGAGCTTATTACGGCTCGTCAAATTATGGATGGTACAATTGATGACTATGATTCTTATATACATAAATTAGAGTCTGAAGGTATTGAGGATGCTCGTAATAAAATGGAGAATATGTTCATATTGGACTACTTAATGTTGAATGAAGATCGTCATTTAAATAATTTTGGCATCATTCGAAATGTGAACACACTCAAATGGGTTGATGTTGCTCCTATATTTGATAATGGACAAAGTCTTAATATTCAATACTACGATGATAATGAAATGCACGTTGTAGGTGAGGGAAAATTCTTTTATGAAATTAAACCTTTTAAAGAGATCATTCAAGTCGTACAAGATTTAAATCGCATTGATATAGATAAACTACAAGATTTACCTGCATGGTTTGATGATTTGTTGCATCAATATCAACATATGACTTACTATTCAGATCAACGTATTCATAAGTTATGTATTTTGTTGAATCGACAAATTCATAATCTTAAGTTTTTCTTAAGTAGTTGAGATAACAAGAGATTCATCTTATAATTGAATCAATCGAAAGGATGTTTGTTATGTTTTGTAAAAATTGTGGTCACGAAATTAGTGATGATGCAAAGTTCTGTTCAAATTGTGGAACAAAAGTAGAAGTTGAAGAAGAAATTGTTGAACCCATTGAGGTTGTTGATAAAATACAAGCTAAAGAATGGTATTATGTAGAGAATAATGATTCTAAAGGAGCCTTTACTTTAGACGAAATGAAAGAATTGATTGAATCCAATAAAATTACGGGGTCAACTCTTGTATGGAAGGCAAGTTTAAAGGATTGGCAAAAACTAGCAGATAGTGAGCTTAATGAATTCATGCATGTGGATGAAGAAAAGAATTGGTATTATGTTGAAAACAATGATTCCAAAGGACCATATTCACAAGATGAAATGAAAGGGTTTATGGATGCGGGTATTCTTTCAGGCAATAGTTTTGTATGGAAAACAGGTATGCAAGATTGGACGCACCTAAAAAATACAGAGCTTGCAGGAAATGAAATGCCAGAACAAGAACCTACACCACAACCTTCTTATTATGGGGTTAAAGAAAAGAGTATTGCCTTAAATGTTGTTTTAACCTTTGTGACATGTGGACTATATGGTCTTTATTGGCTATATACCATTGCCAAAGATTTAAATGATTTATGTGCAAACCAACACAAAGAAAAAGGACCCGATCCATTCCTTGTGGTTGTATTAAGTATTGTCACTTGTGGTATTTATCAAATTTACTATATGTATAAAGCCGGTAAGATGGTTTCTAGCCTTACTAAAAATGGTCAACACCTAAGTGATGATAGTGTTGTTTTAATGGTATTAGCCATTCTACAATTATCATTAGTTTCTTATTGCATCCTACAAAGTAATATCAATGGACTCACAAAAAACTAAGACTTTAGGAATAGTTCTTATACTATTCCTTCTTTTATTATTCTACAAATGTCCTATTCAAAGTGTTACAGGCTTACCATGTCCTGGATGCAACATGAAAACAAGCCTATATTATCTACTTCATTTTAAATTCTCTTTATCCCTCTATTATCATGCACTCCTTATTCCTACTCTTATTGTGTTTGTGGTGGTTTTGATGAATTTAAATAAACCGGAAAGAATCAAGAAACTATTGATCATATGGGCCATTTTCATGATTGTCTATTATATTTATCGTATGATTGTGTATTTTCCCAATAGTCCAATGATGTATTCTAAAGAAAATTTAATTTATTTCATATTTAGACACGTATAATGTCAATTAAAGTTGTATTGTGAAATCAAAAGGAGGACAAGAAGATGTCAAACATTTATTTCACAATCACTGGTTTAAACCATTATTACGGAAATGAGTTTCTAGAAAAGGAAATGGTCGTTTATCTAAAGAAAGATAAAGATAATGAATATGATAAGGAAGCCATTAGTGTCAATCTTGCAGGACTAGGAAAGATTGGATATGTTGCCAACAGTCCATATACAGTACTAGGAGAAAGTTATAGTGCTGGAAGATTATATGATAAGATCGAAGATGAGGCACAGGGTAAGATCAAGTTCATTCTAGATAAGGGAGTTGTATGTGAACTTGTAGAATAAGGGTATTAAAGAATTGGAATAGGTATAGATAAGATGTTTTGTTAGGGAAAAATATATTTAGATGGTTCATATAAATGTTTTGATACCCATATTAAGTTAAGACGATAGAGGGTGAAAGAATGCAAATATATTATGGTAGTAATGTAATTGTAAATCAGCCAAAAATTATTACGGATGGATTTTATAAAGATTTTGGATATGGATTCTATTGTACGAATTTTGAAAAACAAGCTAAAAGATGGGCGTTAACTAAAAAGAATAAGCACGTTGTGAATGTATATTCTTATACTGAAAATAAGAATTTAAATTGTTTGATTTTTAAAGAGATGAGCGATGAGTGGCTAGACTTTGTAGTTTCATCAAGACAAGGCATAAGACATGAATATGATATTGTTGAAGGGCCAATGGCGGATGATACAATTTGGAATTATGTAGATGACTTTGCGCGTGGATTAATTTCTAGAACTGCATTTTGGGAGTTGGTTAAATTCAAGTATCCTACACATCAAATTGTATTTTGTACAGAAGTCGCTTTGAAATGTCTGGAATATGATAGGAGTTATCAGATATGATAAATAAATACTTTAATGAGCCTATTGAAGAGAATGATTTGTTCTATATTTGTTTTCTAATTGAAAAAGTGTCTAGACATCTTCATCAGCGAAACTCATATGTTGTGAATAAACTTGGATATGATCCTTTGTATCATTTGATAAGTGTCGCAAATGTCTTGCATAGCGAAAATTCAGATCAGGTTGTTTATGATGTGATTGAAGAATATGGGTTAAAGCAGGGCAATTTTCATATTGAAGATGTAAATCGTGAATTATGTACACATATTCCAACTGAATTGGATATGGGAAAAGTATATACAAGACTTATAGTGGATACATTATATCCTGGAGAAGATTATATTGAAGGGATTCTAAGAATCTATAATGATGAGATTTGTAAAACGCTAGATGATTATAATAATGGTGCATATTATGAGCCTTCTTATGTGATTGCGCGTGCATATAAAAACGGTGAGTTTTAAAAAAAGATTGTGGACTTATTGCTCCACAATCTTATCTAAACTATGAATGAATTCTACAACCATTTTACGTTTGATGTCATCGATTCGAACAAGTTTATTCAAGGCTTCGATTTCATCCTCGTTATCGAGGCATACGATTTCTCGTCTTAAACGATCGATTTCATCTTCTAAACGATTTTGTTCTTTAATATACTGTTCATGAACAGCTTTGATTTGATTGTATAATTGATTATTCATGTTTACACCGCTTTCTTTAATCATCATATAGTAAACGAGAGAATAAAACAACTTATTTTTCAAAATGATTTGAGTTTTTACTTTTTCTTTGATAAACTTAATTCAAAGCGATGACAAGAAGGAGTAATTTACTTGTATTCTTTAGAGAGCAGGCGGCTGGTGAAAGCTTGTGTATAGGGTAGATGAAGGTAGTCTTTGAGTTGAATTTATGAAATGTAGTAGTAAATTTCGTGACACAGCGTTAATGTGAATGAGAATAAAATTAGGTGGTACCACGTCAAGCACGTCCTATGGGGATGTGCTTTTTATATGTACAGAAAGGATGATTGTGGATGACGTTGGAAGCAAAATATAATCATTTAGCAGTAGAAAATGATAAATACCAAAATTGGATTGAAAAAGGATATTTCACAGCGGGCGATCTATCAAAACGCCCATATTGTATTGTGATCCCTCCACCAAACGTAACTGGAAAGCTACACTTAGGACATGCATGGGATACAACACTACAAGATATTTTATGTCGTTATAAAAGATTAAAAGGCTATGACGTATGTTGGGTAGCCGGAATGGACCATGCGGGTATTGCGACACAGGCAAAAGTAGATGCTCGTTTAAAATCAGAAGGCATTTCTCGTTATGATATTGGTCGTGAAAAATTCTTAGAAAGAGCGTGGGATTGGAAAGAAGAATATGCTTCTACTATTCGTAGCCAATGGGCTAAATTAGGCTTATCTTTAGATTATAGTCGTGAACGCTTTACTTTAGATGACGGATTAAGTCATGCGGTTCGTAAAGTCTTTGTAGATTTATATAATGATGGACTGATCTATCAAGGTGAAAGAATCATCAACTGGGATCCTGAAGCCAAAACCGCATTGTCTAATATTGAAGTTGAACACAAAGAAATCATGGGTCACATGTACTACTTTAAATATAAAGTCGTTGAAACAGGAAAAGAATTAGTGATTGCGACAACACGTCCAGAAACCATGTTTGCCGACCAAGCTATCTTTGTTCACCCAGACGATGAAAGATATAAAGACATCGTTGGAATGCATGCGATTAACCCTGCCAATGGAGATGAACTTCCAATCATGGCTGATGACTATATTGACATGAGCTTTGGTACAGCCGTTATGAAATGTACGCCAGCACATGACCCTAATGACTTCGCATTAGCTAAAAAATACAACTTACCAATGCCTATCTGTATGAATCCAGATGGAACTATGAATGACATGTGCGGTAAGTATGCTGGTATGGATCGTTTTGAATGTCGTGAAGCTTTAGTCAATGACTTTAAAGAAGCCGGTGTAGTTGATCATATTGAAGAGCACTTACACCAAGTAGGACACTCTGAAAGAACAGGCGTAATTGTAGAACCTTACTTAAGTAAACAATGGTTTGTAAAGATGAAACCACTTGCACAAGAGGTATTAAAGAATCAAGAAATTGAAGATCAAAGAATTAACTTTGTACCTTCTCGTTTCAATAAAACATTTGAACAATGGCTAGAAAATATTGAAGATTGGTGTATTTCACGTCAATTGTGGTGGGGACATCGAATCCCTGCTTGGACAAACAAAAAAACGGGTGAAATCTATGTAGGAATGGAAGATCCAAAAGACATTGAAAATTGGAAACAAGACGAAGACGTATTAGATACATGGTTCTCAAGTGCCTTATGGCCGTTCTCAACACTTGGTTGGCCAGAAAACACTGCTGATCTAGAACGCTATTTCCCAAATGATGTATTAGTAACAGGATACGACATCATCTTCTTCTGGGTAGCACGTATGGCATTCCAAACACGCTACTGCATGAAGAACCGTCCATTCAAAGATGTATTGATCCACGGACTTGTACGTGATACACAAGGACGCAAGATGTCTAAATCATTAGGAAATGGTATTGATCCAATGGATGTGATTCAAGAAAAAGGTGCCGACGCACTACGCTTCTTCTTAACAACAAACTCAACACCAGGACAAGACTTACGTTTTGATGAAACGAAGATGGACGCAAGCTGGAACTTCATTAACAAGATCTGGAACGCAGCACGTTATGTCCAAATGCAAATTGGTGATACAAAACCAGAACTAGACATGACAAAAGCCAATAGCGTAGACAAATGGATCTTAGCTCGTTTTAACGAAGTATTAGACCATGTATCTACAAACATGGACAAATATGAATTGGCTATTGTAGGAAACGAACTATATAGCTTTGTATGGGATGATTTCTGCAGCTGGTACATTGAACTTTCTAAAGCTACTCTATATTCAGAAGACGAAAGCTTAGTTGCTAATACAAAAGCTGTTCTATATACAGTCATGATGGGAATTTTAAAAGTATTATCTCCGTTCATGCCATTTGTGACAGAAGAAATCTATTTGAACTTACCTCATGATAAAGAAAGCTTAAATGTTGAAACTTGGCCAGAAAAAGTTGAATTTGAATATACTGACGCAGAAAAAGACGAAATGGCATTAGTAATCAGTGCAATTCAAACGGTTCGTGAAATCAAAGTTGAATACGCAATGAAACCAAGTGAAGACTTAACGATTTCATTACACAACGACAATGGTTATGTAGCATTAAATTCAGAATCAACTGCCATCTTAGCACGTATGGCACATGCGACTGTTAAAGAAGACTTAAATACAGAAGATGTACTTTCTCGTACAATCGAAAAAGCTGTATTAACAGTTGCGATGGATGCATTGATTGACTTAGAAGAAGAAAAAGGAAAACTAGAAAAAGAAATCGCACGCCTAGAAAATGAAATCAAACGTTGTTCAGGCATGTTGAAAAATCCTGGCTTCGTCAATAAAGCACCAGAAGCTAAAGTCAATGCCGAAAAAGAAAAACTAGCATCTTACACAGAAAAGCTAGAAATGACTAAAACACAATTGGATAACATCCTTAAGAAATTAGGATAGTATAAATCAACCGCCCAGAGATAAGTTCTAGGCGGTTCTTTTAATATTATCTAAATAGAACATTAATTTTAACAATATGATAAACTATAGTAGATAATGAGTTGTATTTAAGTTGTTTCATTATTAATATTAAGAATTTGCAAAATTAGATTCTGAGAATAAAAAACATAGAGATTAAGAGTAGATAATGAAAAGTTGAAAATGCAATATAGGGGTTAAGTATAATGAATAAGGGAAATAGTAGAAATAATAAATCTAAAAAAACTCAGAAAAAGAATGATGTCAAAATTGATACTCATTCAGGAAGTATGGCTTATAATCGATTAGATATGCAAGTGAGTCAGACTCTTCATATGGCTATTGAGTTATTTGATAATTTAGACTATCTTTTAGTCTTAGATTATTATGATGATATAACATTGTTCGAAAGCGATGCTAATCCAGAAGTTGTCAGTTATTATCAGCTAAAAACAAAAGAAGAATCAATTAGTATTAATACTGCAATTACAAATGATTGGTTGACAAAGTTGTACACACAACTAGAAAATCCAGAATGGATTGTAAAAGAATTGGGATTGATAACAAACTGTCCGTTAAAAATTACTGTTTCTATAAAAGATGAAACTGGAAAAACGAAAAATAAAACAGATTCATATGTAGCAGAAAGAACTTCGTTTAGTCAATTTAATCCTATTACACTAGAATTGATCAAAAAGGATATTGCTAGTAAAAAAGGGATTAAGGTTGAGGATGTAGATTTGTCAAAATTTGTTCATATGAGAACTACTTTGTCTATACCTAAACACAAAGAAATTGTAGAGCAAGAGATGCTAAATTTTCTACATGCGAAGTATCCTAAAATGACAATTGATTCACACAAAACAATATTTAATGCAATGATTGAAATTTTAACAAAAAAACAGAGTTATGAATTGTTATTGGATAATGCAGATTATGGTGAAGTAAGACAGAAAAAGGGCGTTTCTAAAAAAGATTTTCAGAGAGTGATTGATGAAGCTATATACATTTCTGTTCCGCCTTTTAAAGAGGTAGAAAAAATATTGGGCTTACAAGAAAATGACCTATTTAAGGCTTCTTATGAGTATACTAAACTGATTGCAGATTCAAAAGAAAGTACAGAATCGTTTATAAATGTATTTCGAAAAGTACGGTCATTAATGAAAAAGATTCAAATGACACCTGAGATAAATGCGTGGCAATATTCAGGTTTAGTGTGTAAGGAATTATTAAAAGATAAACCAACAATTCAATATTTATATAATGAATATTATATTAGAGTATTGACAACATGTATTATGATAAATGAAATGAGGAAATATAATGAGTGAGATGTATTTTAAAAGTATATTAATTGCTGACTTAAATAAAAAAGAGGCACGATTTCAAAATTTTAACAAGGGATTTAATGTGATTACGAGCCATGACAATCATATGGGAAAATCATCTTTATTAAAATCACTTTATTATGCAATGGGAGCAGAGATTGAGTACGATGATATTTGGGATAAAAAATCTAAACTTTATATTGTGGATATAATGGTAAATGATAAAAACTATAAGATTGCACGATTTCAAAAAACATATGCAGTATTTGAGAAAGATAGGTTAGTTCTTCTAACTCAAAGTGCTTCAAAAGATTTAGCTAAGAAGTATGAAGAGATATTTTCTTTTGCAGTTTATTTACCAAATAAAAAAACTAATAAAATAGAATTGGCACCTCCAGTATTTACTTTTTTACCTTATTATATTGATCAAGATGAGGGATGGAGTGGTTTGTATAATAGCTTTTCAAATATTAATCAATACGATAAAAAAGAACGGGAAAAGTCATTATATTATCACTTAAAAATATATGATAAAGATACAATAGAGTTGATGGCAAAACGAGATAAAATAATCGAAATCAAAGAAAAATACAAGGAAAAAGAAAAAAGAATTAGTATTACTTTAGAAAGTTTGGAGAATGAAGTACAGAATTTAGTACCAGCAGAAGATATTGAGGAATTAGAAAGAAATTTAACGATTCCAAAAAAACAAATTTCTGCTTTAGTAAATAAGATTGGGGATTTACGTAATGAAATTCAATTAGCTGAATCAAAGCTATTAAAGTATGAACATCAGTTACATATTGTAACAGAATATGAAAAGATAAAAAAGAATAATGAAAGTCAATTAAAATTACATACATGTCCTTCTTGTGGATATACATTTGATGAAGAATTATATGAAATTGTTCGTTCAAATTATAATGTTCAGAACGAAGATTATATGTGTGAACAGATACAATTGTTTATCAATTCAATATCATTTGAGTTAAAAGAGTATAAAGAAAAATATGTTAATGCGATGAATGAATTGAAAGCACAAGAAAAAGTTTATAATGAAACACAGGATTGTTATGAAGTTTATGTCAGACAAAGAGGGTTGGAGTCAGCAATAAATAATTTAAATGTCCAACTAAGAGGCTTTATAAATCAACAGGATCAGTGCGAAAAAGAAATAAAAGAGATTAAGAAGACTTTGAGAAAACTACCAAATAAAAAAGAGATAGAAGAAAAATACATTGAAAAAGTTAAGGAGAATATTATTAAACTAGGCGCATGGAATCAAGTATATGATAAAAAGATTAAATTAGTTAAACCGATAAAGGGCCAAGGAGCGCTTGAAAACAAAATTATCCTTGCACAGGTTGCTGGTTTGTTTCAAACAATGGATATTTTAAAAATTGATACGGCATGGTTTCCTTTTGTTGTTGATTCCCCAAGAGCTAATGAAGCTAGTTTAAATAGTAGCAAGGAAATAATTGGCTTAGTATCTGAATTGAATATGCCACCACAAGTGATATTATCAACAATTGATTACGATGATTATAAAAGTGATGTGAAATGTCAAACGTATGTTACAGAGTATAGTGATAAATATCACTTGTTAAACAATAAAACATATGAGGTACATCACAAAGATATAGAAGAAATGTTTTCACTTTTAAAAAATATTTAAATGATTATTCCATCAGAAATAAGATTATGAATTTCATAATTAGTTTAACTTAAAGTTAATATATTATTTAACCGGGTGTATTTTTTAAACATTCATATTTGATCGAGATTGTCTAAATGCATATTAAAGAGTACTAGATTAATCTGTTATCAAAAAATCAGTATACTTTGATTGAAAAAAAAGAGGTGTTAAAATTGAATATGGTGTAACTGTAATCAAAAGCGAAGAGTCATATACAAGTAAAGCAAGTTTCTTAGATAACGATGTGATACCCGTATACGAAGAGGGTATGAACATCAAGTATCGTTTCTCTGGAAAAAGAATAAAACGAGGTATGTATCAGTCATCAGATGGTACATGTATAAATGCAGATATCAATGGAGCTGCAAATATACTCAGAAAAGCTGGATATGATACATCCCAAGTCGAATTAACAAATCTGTTAAATCCGAAAATCATCAGATTCAAAGATTTGAATTGCAGGTAACTGTATAAAAACAGTAGAGGTCGAGTGAACCGGCCATTACACAAAAGTAAAGACAACCACAAGGTGTGTACATGTAGTAGTGCATAAATCAAAATCACTGTGGTAATACAAATTTCAATTGAGGATAGTACATCACAGAGATACCACATCCCAACCACGTATCAGGTGTGGTAGTTCATGTGGCTCTGTTTACATAGCGTTGCTTTTTTGCTCATTAGCACCTTTAAATTTATAAACGAGAAAATATCACGTATAAACATTTGCGAAGCTATGGTATGTAGTATAATAGACAATATACTAGGAGAATAATATGCTTATAGGGATGAAAGTGCAGAATTTTACATCGTTCAATGATTTAACTGCTTTTAGTATGGTTGCTTCAAATAAATTAAGAAAGCAAAAAGAAAGGCTATATGAATCTGATGCAATATCACTTTTGAAAAGTACTGTGATATATGGATCTAATGTTAGTAGTAAATCAAATTTTGTAGAAGTATTGCGTTTTATAAAGGAGTGCGTGATAAATCCAAAAATTTCAATTGAATCATATAATTGGTATTGTAGAAATCATGAAGACAATAGAGAAAATATCATCTTTTTCAGTTCAATTGTTATTAATAAAGTAGTGTTGTTTAAGATTTGATGCTTAATAGAATACGCTTGATAAAAGAAGATTTAAGAGGTGTTCATGAGGTAATAGAAGCATCCTATCGAGTATTTGTAACAGACTAGTGATTTATAAATAGTATAGTGTATGAGTTTAAAATAACTGATATAATTTATATGAATTAAATAGAAAGGTGGTAGTAATAATGTGTGATAAGAAAGAATTGAAATTTTCAATATTCATATTGTATAGTCTTGCGGAAAAATGGAAAATGTCACCACCTGAAGTTTATAAAATATTAAATTCAACAGGAATTTTTGATGATTATGTAATCAAATGTTACGATGTTTTACATACCCAAGGAAAAGAATATTTGGTAGAAGATATCACAGATTTTGCGAGAGAAAAAGGAGTTAATGTATGATTGTATATCATGGTTCGATTGAGATTATAAAAAATCCGGATGTAGTGCATTCAAAAAAGTTTTTAGATTTTGGTCAAGGATTTTATCTTACGACTTTTGAAAGTCAGGCAAAGAAATGGGCGGCTCGAAAGGGTATGAGACAAAAAAGAACTCCAATTGTTAACATTTATGACATGTCAGAAGAGTGGCAAGATTTTAAAGTATTATCATTTGAAAAAGAGAATGAAGAATGGCTTGATTTTGTATGTGCCTGTAGAAAAGGCGAACCATTAAATAAAGAATATGACATTATTATTGGGAATGTAGCTGATGATGATGTTTTTAAGACAGTAGATATGTATTTTAGAGGATTATGGGATAAGAAAAAGGTTTTGAGTGAATTAAGGTACTATAAGATGAATAATCAAATTTGCATTGTAAATCAAGAAACATTGAATAGACTTTTAACATATCAAAACTCATATGAGGTAAAATGTGATGGTAGATAAAAAACAATTAGAAGACTTTTATAAAGAAAACTTGGAAGAAGACATTATTGATGAGATTTCTAAGCTGAAAGGTATAGAATTACGTAATGCATGTGATATTTATTATTCTAGTAAACTAGCTGAACAAATCTCAAATGATAGTTTTGGTATTGAAAATATGGACGCAAAATATCTAGCAGAAGATTTAATTGAGAATGAGCCTGAGTTTTTTATAAATAGAAAAAAGAATGACTAATAAATATGATTTGAGATGGAAAAAGGGCGATTATCATTATTCCGAAAATTTAATTCCAAAATTAAAAGATGATGCACCTCAATGGGTTGTAGATAGTTACAATCATTATATGCAAAAGCTGAGAGAGGAATTTAGCGATAGGGAATGGGATGATGAAAAATAGGAGTATGTTGATAAGTTATAATGTAACGCAAGATACTCTTCAATTTAATTCTCACAAAACGTGGTATAATAAGGTCGGAGAAGCCTTTGGAATCTCTCTTTAAATCTTTTGGCTTGCATATGGCGGGAAAATGGTGCGCGTGTAGCGCACCATCGGTGTATCTGTAGCGGTCAACCGGTGCATCAATTTTTTGATTTAATTTCTTAATGATTCACCTTTAAATTCTAATCGATATGCTTTACATAGAACTCGATCTAAACACGCGTCAGCGTATGTACAATCCTTAAATAAATCGTACCATTCTTTCACTGGGATTTGAGAAACCAACACTGTTGATTTTCTTCCTTCCCTTGAGTCAAGAATTTCAAATAGATGTCTACATTTTTCAACATCAAGATTCATAAGTCCAAAATCATCTATAATCAGTAGGTCTACTTGCGCTATATTTTCCATAATACCTAAAAATTTTAGTGAATCATCCACTTGTTCATGAGCACTGAGTTCCAGTAAGAGTTTGGAAGCAGAATAATATCTTACTTCTTTGAATTGTTTTAAAGCTGCAACTGCCAAGGCATTCACGTAATATGTTTTTCCTGTTCCTGTCATTCCTGTAACTATGAGATTTCTTCCTTCATCTATCCATGTACAAGTATTAAGTTTTTCGATTGTTGGTATATCCAGTTGTCTATCCGAAGCATAAAGCTTCTCATCAAATGTTGCTCCAGGTATTTTCAGTTTAGCTTTTTTTAAATAACGTTCAAATTTCTTGTTGTATCTTAGATTCCATTCAGCTGTGACCAGTTTTTCAAAGCGATTTTGAAAAGATTCTAAATCACTATTCGGATTTTCCAGTTGAATGCGAAGCTCTTCTGCCATGCCCGAAAACTTCATGGATTTTAATTTCTCATATAGATCCATATAAAGTATTTGTTCTTCTTTTATTTCTGTATTATTCATAATGTGATTTACCCCTAATATTCTTATGTTCAGGAAGAGTTCCAGAACTGTTTGTTTTCTTTTGATTCATCAAATTGTAAAGCTGCTTTTTAAAATGTGTATAGTTATAGATATGAGATTCCAGACAAGTCTTGGCAGCTGTATCCGAAAATACTTTTGGATTGTTTTTACACAAGTGAAGGATTCCATTGCAGCTTTTATAAGACTGTTCTTCATAGCGGAATGTGCCGATAACCATACAAATTAATTCATAAACATTTGGACCATAACTCTTTGCCCAGCTTTTGTATGATTCTGCATTCATTTTGTTTTCCAGGTAGTAATAACGATGGCTCTCAGGCATATGCTCTTCCTTTGTTATATATTTTGGAAATGGTTTATAAGCACGTTTATGCGTACAGATCAGATGGTTCATAGAATCACAGATAATAATATCGAAATATGAAGCTTTTAATGTAACTTCCTGTTTATAATAAGTATGGGGAACAGAATAGTAATGGTTATCATATTCAACATGATAATTATTAGGAACGGTTTTGATTACATATGTATATGGCTTTAAAGATTCATGTGGTAGTGGCTTTAAAGCAGGCTTGTCATATTTATCAAATAATTCTTTTCTGTTTCCTTTTTCTTTAGAAAATTCTCGATTGTTCAACTCATCTATGATTATAGATATTTCTGCATTCAGTTCTGAGAAGCTAGAAAAACGACGTCCTTTTAATTTTTCCAAAAGATGTGTTTCTATCCATTTGACATTGTTTTCAACCGTAGACTTTGCGCGCGGCTTTAATGGTGGAGCTGGAACGATCACAGTATTGTAGTAATCCTGCAAGTCTTCATAAACCTTGTTTAAAATCAATACATCTTTTGTGTTTTTAATAGAAGCAGCCTTTGTATTGTCGGGCTTTAGAATTTTAGGAACACCTCCATAAAAGTTTAAAGCTTCTATCGTACCCTGAAGAAAGTTGGGTGTTTGTTCATTTGGAAACGCCATAACGAAGCAGTAACTGCTCACACCTAAGGTTGTTGTAAAAAAATGAGCAGTCTGAAGTTCACCAGGCACATCAGTATATACAAGATCCAAAGTGTCTCCAACCCAGTCTATATACATAATTTCACCAGGAACTCTGTTGATTGCCATTCTAAGATTGCTTTCCAAATGATTCTCATCAAGCCATTGTTTAAAGTAATGTTTAAATTGCGTGTATTGATAGCCATCTGGATATAATTTCTTATAATCAATCCAAATAAAATACAAATTTGCCTTGGAATTTTTATCTGTAAGCTTTTTATAGACTTTCTCAAAATCCGGTAACGGAGCTTCCTTTCTAGGATGTGCGTTTGGATAGAACATTTGTTCAACCATTTTTGGTGTCATAGAATGAAGTTGCTTAAGAGTTACATCCATTGTCTTAAACTTTTTCTTGATGTCAGTGATAGTGCTATTCCCAATCGAATATCTTGTACGAATGTCGTTATAAGAGAAACCATCTTCTAACATTTCAAGAACACCAATAATTGTAGTGCTTTTCTGCATACAAAAAGACCTCCTTTCACTACAGTCAAACTATAGCATTAAGGAGGTCCTATTACACCGGTAGTACGTCATGTTGCACCACTTCAAGCGTCATTCGAAACCGGTATGACCGCTAGGGGTGCACCGAATTAGCCGTCAATTGCACTTTTGGCTTTCGATTAAAGAGTTTCATAGGTCCATTGAAAGATATGTTTTATGCATATCTTTTTTATTGACTTAATAGTTAAGTAGGTATATAGTTAAGTAAATTAAATAAATTGGAGGTTCTTATGGAAGTTCAAGATGAAGTACTCGATTTGATGTTTGATCTCACGTATAAAGTCACGAACTATGTTCGAAATAACCGTCATTGTAAAGATGGTCCTAGAATAAAGGATGTGATGTTGTTTAAAACGATTTATAAAGCAGAAAATCATCAGATCACAATGAGTGAACTGGCAAATATATTGGGTGTATCTGCTGCAGCTGTATCACAGATGATTGCTGGATTTGAAAAGAAGGGGCTGCTTCAAAGGGTGCATTCGAATACGGATCGTAGAACGGTCTATATTCAAATTGTTCCTGAAGCCATTGAAATGTTTCAAAAAAGAATGGATACACATGTAGAAAATGTATATCATTTTTTGGATTATTTAGGATCCGAAGACTGTGCGCATTTAAGAGATATATTGATCAAGACAACTCGTTATATGGAGGAAAATAAATGACAAAGATATTGAAATATTTAAAACCGTATTGGCTATCGATTGTACTTGCGTTTGGTTTGTTGTTTGGACAAGCGACTTGTGAACTTACAATGCCGGATTATATGCAAAATATTGTCAATACAGGAATTCAAAATGCGGGTATTGAAAGTGGGGTTTATCAACAAATTCGTGAAAAGACTTTAAATTCCTATTTAATGTTCGCAAATGATTCTGAAAAGGATTTGATTAGATCTTCATATAAGTTGGTTACACCAAGTAAGGCAACAAAGGAAGAAAAAGCTGAAATTCCCGCTTTGAAAACCGAGAATGTATCTTTCTTAAAAGATATTGGTGAAGAAAAGGAAGGAAAGCTTTCTTCCACTTTGACCTTACTTCAAATGACAATGGTTGAAGTAAGTAAAGATGCTAAAGAACAAAATGTACAAATTCCACAACTTCTTATGATGAATGGTATAGATTCCTATAGAAAAGCTGCAAAATCTGAAATTTCTAAATTGGGAGATTCGACTGTATCGAGTATGAGTTCTCAATTCCTTAAAAAAGAATATACTGATCTAGGTATGAATATGGAAAAGATGCAACAAGACTATATTGTCTTTTCAGGACTTAAGATGTTAGGCTATGCCTTAGGCAGTGCTGTATGTGCGATTTTAGTTGGCTTTTTAGCTTCAAGAATTGCCGCAGGCTTTTCCAAAGACTTGCGTGAAGAAGTGTTTGAAAAAGTCACTCATTTCTCAAATGAAAACTTGAACACATTTAGTACATCCAGTTTAATTACACGTACCACAAATGATATTCAACAACTTCAAATGACAATTGTGATGTTTTTAAGAATCGTAATGTATGCACCAATCATTGGTGTAGGAGCCATCTTACACGTCATTGAATCGGGTGCGAATATGACTTGGATTCTAGCTTTATGTGTCGTTGTGATTTTAAGCGTTGTTTTATTGATTTTTATGATTGTGATGCCAAAATTTAAGATCATGCAGAAAATGATTGATAAGATGAATAGTGTGGTTCGTGAATTGTTAGATGGAATGTTAGTCATTCGTGCTTTCAACAATGAAAAGCTTGAAGAAAAAAAGTTTGATCAAGCCAATTCAGACATCACTTCCATTTCCTTATTCACAACACGAGCAATGGCTATTATGATGCCAATCATGATGTTTTTAATGAATGGTACAACCCTTATGATTTTATGGTTTGGATCGAAACAAGTCGATTCAGGAATGATTCAAGTAGGTAGTATCATGGCCTTTATGCAGTATGCGATGCAAGTTATCATGGCCTTTTTAATGATTACGATGGTCACAATTATGCTTCCTCGAGCAAATGTAAGTGCTTTGCGTATTCATGAAGTCTTAAGTAGTGAAATTACTATAAAAGATCCATCAAATCCTATGAATTTCTCATCTTCTATGCGAGGCGTTGTATCTTTTAAAAATGTATCGTTTAAATATCCAGGTGCCGATGAAGAAGTATTGAGTGATATTAGTTTTGAAACTAAACCAGGCGAAACCACAGCCTTTATTGGAAGTACTGGATCTGGTAAATCAACATTGATTAATTTAGTCCCACGTTTCTATGATGTAACAAGCGGTTCGATTTTAGTGGATGGAGTTGATATTCGGAATGTGAAACAGGCGGATTTAAGAAGTCGTATTGGCTATGTTCCACAAAAGGGAATGTTACTATCGGGTGATATTGAATCGAACTTATTATATTCAAAGAAAGATGCGAGTGAGAAAGACATCGAGTCTGCTTTATCTATTTCTCAAAGTACGGAGTTTGTTTCTAAAAAACCAGAAGGAATCAAGAGTGAAATCAATCAGGGTGGAACAAATGTTTCAGGCGGACAAAGACAAAGACTTTCCATTGCCCGTGCCGTTGTAAGAAAGCCTGAAATCTATATTTTTGATGATAGCTTTAGTGCCTTGGATTTTAAGACGGATGCTAAACTAAGAGAGGCTTTGGCAAAGTCTTGTAAAGAAACGAAGAGTACGGTATTACTTGTGGCACAACGTATTTCTAGTATTTTACATGCCGATCAAATCATTGTACTCGATGAAGGAAAGATGGTTGGCAAAGGTACACATGCCCAATTGATGAAATCTTGTGAGGTTTATCAACAGATTGCGTCTAGCCAATTGACAAAGGAGGAACTTGCCAATGTCTAATCAGAAACAAAATAATCGTCCAAGAGGTCCTATGGGCCATGGTATGCGTGGTGGTGGCGAGAAGGCAAAAGATTTCAAGGGAACGATGAAGAAGCTTTTAAACTACATCAAACCTTTTAAATTCTCATTTCTAGTTGGTCTATTATGTGCTATTGTTTCCGTTTGTATCATGGTGATTGGTCCTAAGATTCAAGGAAATATTATTACTGAAATTGCGCAAGGCTTTATGAATAAAGTCCAAGGTAAAGGTGGCATTGATTTTGATGCGATCCAAAAAACATGTGCTTTATTACTTGCGATTTATGCTTTGAGTACAGCCTTCTCTTATCTTCAAGGCTGGTTGATGAGTGGTGTCTCGAATAAAATGGGATACAAGCTTCGTAAAGAAATGAATCAAAAGATTGATAAGCTTCCACTATCTTATTTTGATAAAAATAGTCATGGAGATATTCTTTCAAGATTTACCAATGATGTGGATACATTAGTACAATCGTTAAACCAATCTTTATCCACTATGGTATCAAGCTTTGTACAAATTATTGGCTTTTTAGTTATGATGCTTAGTATTTCTTGGAAGATGACACTTATGGCTTTAATTGTCATTCCATTGAGTTTGATCTTAGTCATGGTCGTTGTCAAAAAGAGTCAGCGTTATTTTAAGGCTCAACAAAAATCATTGGGTTTAGTGAATGGTCATATTGAAGAGATGTATTCGGCACATACAATTGTGAAGGCATTTAATGGGGAAGAAGATTCTTTGCGTACTTTTAAAGAATATAATGATCAATTGTATACGAGTGCTTGGAAATCACAGTTTTTATCTGGACTTATGATGCCATTAACGAACTTAATTGGAAATATTGGTTATGTCGGTGTATGTATTCTAGGGGGTTATTTAACGATTCATAAAGAAATTGCCGTGGGAGATATTCAATCGTTTATTACATATACACGTAACTTTACGCAACCGATCTCTCAAATCTCACAATCAATGAATATGCTTCAAAGTACAGCTGCAGCTGCAGAGCGTGTATTTGAATTTTTGGCAGCAGAAGAAGAAATTTGTGATGTAAAAAATCCAGTTGTATTAGAAGATGTACAAGGTCAAGTGACTTTTGAAAATGTATGTTTTGGATATGATCCAAATAAAATTGTCATCAACAATTTTTCGATGTATATTAAGCCAGGACAAACAACCGCTATTGTTGGTCCTACAGGCGCTGGTAAAACAACGATTGTCAAATTATTGATGCGTTTCTATGAATTGAATGCAGGATCTATTTATATTGATGGTCATAATATTACGGAATATACAAGAAGTGGTTTGCGTAATATGGTTGGTATGGTCTTACAGGATGCCTGGCTATTTGAGGGTAGTATTTTAGAAAACTTACGTTTTGGTAAGCCAAGCGCTACAGATGATGAAGTAATCCAAGCAGCTAAGGCAGCTCATGTCGATCACTTTATTCATACATTAGATCATGGATATGATACTGTATTAAATGAATCTTCAAGTAATATTAGTCAAGGCCAAAGACAATTATTAACGATTGCCCGTGCTTTTTTAGCGGATCCTAAAATCTTAATTTTGGATGAAGCGACAAGTAGTGTGGATACACGTACGGAAGTCTTGATTCAAAAAGGTATGGATGAGTTAATGAAGGGACGTACAAGTTTTGTGATTGCGCACCGTTTATCCACGATTCGTGATGCGGATAATATTATTGTGATGGATCATGGTGACATTGTAGAAGTCGGAAATCATGATGAATTGATGAAGCGTAATGGTTTCTATACAAAGTTATACAATGCTCAATTTGAAGAGGCTTAGTGATGCGTAAGATCATTGTGGATTTAAATCGAGTCAAAGATGATGAATATGCAGCAATGTATGAAATCTTTGGATTGGATGTACTTAATAAGTCATATGAGGATTTTGAAAGAAGAATGCTTCAAATCCAAATTGAAACGATTGTCGAAGTAAAAAATAGGAAACATAACCTTTCTACTTGTTCGAAATGGATCTTTATCTTAGAGGATATTCAACAAAAAAGTGATTACTTTTACTGTATATGGGGTGTTTAACATCCCATTTTCTCTTAAATCGCTTTCTTTTTGGTTAGGATTCATATATAATAAAAATGTGTTAAGGAGTGTGAAATTATGAAAGACATTACCGAAACAATGACATTTACTACGGAAGAGATTCGTCGTGAGAATATCAAGATGATTCTTCGTGAAGTAAGTGATGCTTTGGAAGAACGTGGTTATAATTCAGAAAATCAAATTGCTGGCTACTTGATCAGTAATGATCCTGCGTATATTTCTTCTCACAAGAATGCTCGTAACTTGATCCAAAAGATCGAACGTTATGAAATCATTGAAGAATTAGTACGTGCCTATTTGGATAAATAATGGATCGTATCATTGGTTTAGATCTTGGTTCGAAAACGTGTGGTGTATCGATTTGTGATGCGCTTCATATTACGTGTCGTGCTTTAACGACTGTGCGTTTTGAATCGGATGATTATGATGCTTGTTTAGAAGAAGTTTTGAAATTGCTTCAGGAAAATAAAGTAAAAGAAGTAGTTTTAGGCTTACCAAAGCACATGAATGGAGATATCGGAATTCGTGGTGAAATATCTTGTGAATTTGCCAAGAAATTAGAATCTTCTGGAATTAAAGTTCATCTATGGGATGAGCGACTTACAACAGTTGCAGCTGAGAAAATTTTACTTCAGGGGGATGTTTCTAGAAAGAAACGTAAAAAAGTAATTGATCAAATGGCTGCGGTTCAAATTTTACAGAGTTTTTTGGACAGACAAAATGGGGGATTTTAATGTCCTCCTTTATTTTTGAAAGGAAGTAATGTATGTTAGATTCAAATTGTTTATATGTTAAAGATGAAAATGGAAACGAAAAAAAGATGACAATTCTATTCACTTTTGATAGTGATGAAACGGGATGTCAATATGTTGTTTTCCAAGACCCAGATTTAGATGAGGGCGAAGTATATGCCTCTCGTTATGATGACAGGGGTCAATTGATTCCAATCGAAAGTGAAGCAGAATGGGATATGGTTGAAGAAGTAATCAACACATTTGTTGAGGACGAGGAAAATGCCGACTAGGCGTAAAGTCAATTCTGTAAGAGTTGTTTTATTAGTCGTTGTATGTATTTTAATTATCGCTGGTCTTGCAGGTGTTTTTGTGGTTAAAAAAGACTTGTCAAGTACGGGCAATGGGGATAAGAATATAGTATTCACAATTGAAAGCGGAGATACGCTTGATCAAGTTGTAGAAAATTTAGAAAATGAAAATTTGATTTCAAATGCGACAGTGACAAAGTTGTATGCCAAGGCAAGTCACAATACAAATTTTGTGGCCGGAACATTTGAGTTGAATGATGGTATGAGTGTAAAAGAAATATTATCGTATATTCAAGATAGTACAAAACTTAAGAAGGATGCGTTGATATTAAAGGTACCAGAAGGAAAATGGGCAAAAGAAATAGCGGCTGAAATATCCAATTTATATGATGGAAAGTTTTCGTCTGAAGAAATCTTAAATCAATGGAATGATATTTCTTATATTCAAAAACTAGCGAAAGATTATTCATTTATCCATGTGGATGATTTAAACAATTCCAACTACAAAGTAAAACTAGAGGGGTATTTATTCCCAGATACGTATTACTTAGGAAAAGAGGATTCCATTGATGAAATCACACGAATTATGCTAGACCGTTTTGAAGTGATGTATAAAGAGAACAAGGAATTGTTCTCAAAGAGTCATTATTCTGTGCAACAAGTCATCAGTTTGGCAAGTGTGGTTCAATTTGAGGCAAGTTCAAAAGAAGATATGGAAATGATTGCAGGTATTTTCCATAATCGTTTAGAACAAGGCATAAAACTTCAATCGAGTGTTACAGTATGTTATGCATTATATGATGATTTTAAAGATCCTAAAGATTGTGAAACCAATCCGGAAGTGGATTCACCATACAATACGTATCTACATGAAGGTTTGCCAATTGGGCCAATCTTAAATCCGGGAGATGATGCGATCAAGGCTGTGCTTGCACCTAAAAAGACAGATTATCTATTCTTTGCGGCCGATATTTACAATAAGTTGGATGGTAAAGTCCATTATTCAAAAACATATGAAGAACATCAACAGATTTGCGAAGAATTAGGATTAAATCTGTAACAATGTTTTGCATAATTCAAGGATTATGCTATAATTTTTTGTGCTAAATACAAGGAGTGATACCACATGGCAAATGAAAAATTTTACGTTACCCAAGAAGGTTATAATGATTTAGTCAATGAACATGAAAACCTAGTTCATAAAGTGCGTCAAGAAGTTATCGTTGAGTTACAAGAAGCTCGTGCGCAAGGTGACTTGTCCGAAAATGCGGACTACGATGCTGCAAGAGAACACCAGGCGCAAGTCGAAGGTCGTATTCGTGAATTAGAGGCAATGATCAAAAATGCCGAAATCATTACCGAATCTGCAGATGTAGAAGATAAAAAGAAAAAGACGGTTGTAAAATTGGGATCGACTGTAAAGATCTTAGATTTATCAGACAATCAAGAAGTAACATTCAATATCGTTGGTACAATTGAAGCGGATCCATTCAATGGTAAGCTTTCAAACACAACTCCACTTGCAGAAGTGATCATGGACCACAAAGTAGGGGATGTTTGTACTGTAAAACGTGTTGAAGAACCTTATGATGTAAAAATTTTAGAAATAAAATAAAAAAACATCAAAAAATAACGTATAAGAGAAGGGTGATATTTATGAAACGAACTCTTCTCTTTTTTTGTGCAATCATTTTCTTTGTCTTTACATGCTTTAACCGATATACACCAATTACTTTAAAAGAAACAAAACCCACATTGATGGAAGTTGAAATTAAAGGAGCCATTCAAAATCCAGGTGTCTATACACTCAAACGGAATAGTTCTATTTCAAAACTTATTAAAATGAGTGGCCCTTTATTAGAGAATGCAGATACTTCAAGTATAAGTTTTACGCATATTCTTCAAGATAAAGATGTTGTCGTTATTCCAGAAATCAAAGAAATCAAACTTATATCTTTAAATAGTGCAACTTCAGAAGAGCTTCAAACGCTTCCTGGCATTGGTCCAAGCATTGCGCAAAGAATCATAGACTATCGGCAAGGAAACACATTTCAAACTTTAGAACAAATTAAAGATGTAAAAGGCATTGGCGAAGCTTTATTTAATAAGATCAAGGATAAGATCTGCCTATGATGTTGATTGTAAGTCTGGGCTTTTTGGCCTGTATTATTCTAAAAGATCCTCTTTGTATATTTTGTTTTAGCTTTTGTTTCTTATTGTATTTAAATGAGAGATTTCATAGTAAAAGAATTCTGATTGTATTTATGATACTCTCTTTATTCTCTATTGTTTTAGTCAAGCCTTGTAAAGAGGCTGAAAAAGGAATTTATACTATATCCGAAATCAAACAAAGTTATTATGTCGCAAAAAATCAAAGGACAAGGGTGCTTGTACAGAGTGATTTAGATTTGAATTTCAAGGATCAGATTCAAGTCGATTCTTTAGAACCGATTCATACTGATGACAATTTTACACTCTTTAGTTTTACAAAGTATAATGCGTCAATAAATGTATTTTATAAAACGAAATCCATAAGGGTTTTAAAGAAATCCACTTCATTAAAATCCAAACTATATGCCTATATAGCGAGTCAAAAAAATTCAAAAGTATTATTATCTTTATATTATGGAATTCATGAAGATACGATTGATGAAATCTATACCATGTTAGGTTATGGATATATTAGTGCTTATTTTATCGTGTTTAATCTATTAAAAAGAAAGTATGAAGATAAAAAGATTCGCATAAGTTTATTGATTTTGAGTATACTCTTTGGTTCTTTCTTTGTGTTTACACTTTCATTGACAAGATTTATTTTGTATCAAATATCTTACTTATTTTTTAAATCCAAATCCGATCAAATTGGATTTACTATTTTATGCTTTTCAATTCTGTATCCAACACAAGTACTATCTATATCGTTTGTGCTACCCATTCTTTTGCAGCTTGTATCCTATTTTTGTGCAGAACATAAGTGGATCGTACAAAAGATGGTTTTAATAAGCGTCTTATTCATTTACTTTAAGAAAGTCGATATTGTTTCGTTCTTGTTGTTTAATCTGCTTCGAAAGTTTTATGGATGTGTATTCTTGTTGGGAATATTTATTCCGGATTTTATGACATTAAAAATTCCATCTCTAACGATTCATTATGCTCCACAATATGTATTTATTTTGGCCTTTATTGTAGTTTATATACAATGTCTTAAATATTTTAAATGGAAATATATGATCCTTTTTCTCATTCCGTTTCTTGAAGTATTTTGTAATCCATTCTTTCAAGTTTATACATTAAATATAGGACAGGGCGATTGTAGTGTCATTGTAGAACCTTTTTATAAAAGTGTAGTAATGATTGATTGTGGTCAAAGCCTATATCGAGATAATGTAGAACGTATCATTTTTCCTTTTTTAGAAAATAAGAATATTCATACAATCGATACTTTGATTTTAACGCATGATGACTTTGATCATAGTGGTGGTTATGATCGTTTAAAAGAAAAGGTTAAAATTAAACAGGTGATCAAGAATTCAAAAGATAAGGTAAATGTAGAATATCCATTCTATTTACTTCTTCAAGAAAGAATATCGAAAGATGAAAATGATTCAAGTATAATCTCTTATTTTACATATGATCATTTAAATTATCTTTTTATGGGTGATGCGAGTAAAGAAATCGAAAAACAATTGATGGACACGCATGATTTAAAAGCGGATGTGATCAAAGTAGGACATCATGGTTCAAATACAAGTTCAGACGCAGCTTTTTTGGATTCTTTAGATTGTAAGATTGCCTTAATTAGTGCAGGCTATAAGAATAAGTATGATCATCCTAGTACGGAAACATTAAAGATATTAGACCATTTACATATTCATACTTTTTGTACAAGTACAGATGGCAGTATTGCGATTTATTCTTTGCATCACTTTGCTTTTATTGTCACAAACGATGGATTGTTTGGTATAATACATTAGAAAATTAATACATCAATGTTGATATAAAACACCAATCGAAGCACATTATTGTACAACATTGGTGTTTTAATTTTATTGAA
>ERZ773147.648-NODE-648-length-40895-cov-12.184182_pt1 | contig 40895 bp, 61 predicted proteins | sample MGYA00580851_ERZ773147 | MGnify/ENA primary metagenome ERZ773147 (study PRJEB29015, sample SAMEA2737818) | human gut metagenome | biome: human gut; feature: human-associated habitat; material: faeces | place: China | collected 2012 ... | reverse complement strand
ATCATTATCATATTCATTATCATTATCATATTCATTATCATTATCATATTCATTATCATTATCATAAGGTATACGATTTTTTTCTTCGTATACGTTCGTATTCGATTGTATACGTTCGTATTCGGTCGTATCACTTCGTTCGGTCGTATATTCCGCATGCTTTTTCTCCCACCGCTTTCTGATATTCTCACGGTTGCGTTCGCATTTCTTCTGATACTTGTCCGCATTGCGATCGATGTTGTCTTTGATAAATGAAAAAGCCATCCTTACAACTGGCTCTAGCTTGATTGTCTTTCCATCCCTTGCGTAGATGAAAAGTGCCCTAGTCAGCTGTCCGAGTTGCTCATCCGTAAGCCCCTCGATGATGGCGTAGTAAGAAGTGTATAAGATGAATGAATCGTTCATAATTTTATTCTGATAATGATAATTTCTTTTCCAGCTTCCGTTTGAGCACGGTAGCCATACGGATTTTGTTCCGCTGGCTTGTGTCGGTCGGTGCTGTCACTTTCCCACCTAGGGAAATATAATTCTCCAGTTGGGAAATTATATTCCTTAGGTCGGTTTTTGATATAGAAACATCCATAAGCCCTGCCTTTACTTAATGAGCAATCTTCGTGCTCCCTGCACTTGCTTAATGTAGGCAGCGCATTCCTCGGGATGGTCTGTCTGAAAAGCCTTGGCATCGAACTTCTCGCTTGCCTTCGGTGCTTTCCACGTTGCCAGCGTCTTGCCGTTTCCGTCCACGATGCTCTCAGCGTCACCAAAGAAAAGTTTCAAGTTGTCCTCGATCTCCTTCTGTCGGTTCTCCAGTGCCTTGCCCTTCTCCTTGATTTCCTTCAACTCGATGAGCATGTCCCCGATTTCGGCTGTGGCTTCAATCTCCTTTCCTGCCTTGTGCAGTGGCGACTTCAAAAGAACGTCTTGTGCGCTGTAGGCTGGCGGCTCTTGGTCGCCCACGATGTAGTCAAGCCAGAACTTGGTTATCTCGTCCCTCATCCATCCGAAGAACTCGGGGTCGAAATCGATGTCACGGTAGCCGAACTCCCTGCCTGCTGTCAGCCAGGCAAGTGCTCCATCTTTGTACTCGCCAACTCCGAGGTTCATTTGAAGCTGGCAGAACCAATGCTTCGGAAGGTCGTCTGCATCTATCTGCATCTGCGTTGTCTTGCACTCGAGAATGCTCTTGCTCGCTTCGTTGTGCGTTGCCCCGGTTCTCCAGAAGGTGCGGTCTGGACTTACTCTCAGATACGGAGTATCGGTGTTCGTGATGGTGTAGTCGTCAGTCGATGCCTTAATGATGTGGCAGTGGCTCTCTCGCTTGAAGAACTGCGCCACGGCATCCTCCAGCAGATGTCCTGCGACCATCGCAAAGTTCTCAACCTTTGGTGGGTCGATGCCCTTCTTGCGTCTCCACAGCTGGTATGGCGTTTCCCATGGATTTAAACCCAGTACCGTGCCTGCCTCTGATGCGCCTATTCCTTTCGAGCGGTTCTGCAACCACTCCTCTCTGCTTTTATATTTGATTATCTGTTTCATTTTATTCTTTTATTTTGATGTTTTTGATATAATACAGTTTCGCTGCTGCAATGATAATCTGACGAATGTCTTCATCCCTTTCCATTGCTTGAGCAAGTCCGTTTACGAGGATTTCGGTCTTGAAGTGGTAGGAAATATGGAAATCGAATCCTTGGTTTCCGTCTTCATCTGTATCTCCAGTCGTCTCTGCTGCAATCTGTAGAAAATTTCTTTCTTCCTCGTTTTCATCGACCCATGTCTTGTATGCCTTGGCGGTTCTGTCAAAGTACTTGTCGATGGTGCTCTTGTGTCTCTGATTGTTTTCTTTTTCTGCCATAATTTTACTGAATGTTTAATAGTTGCCGCAGGCTCCCTATAATCTGGTCAGGTTCCCACCCTGAAGGTTGCCCTGCGGCTAATTGGGAAAAACGCTATAACATTATAAACTAAACTACTTCTTCGCTGCTGTGCCAGTCTTGCCTTGGCTGCGGTTCATTGCCTTCTCTGCCTTCTTCTGTGCGCTCTCGGCTGCTGCCTGCGCCTGCTGTGCGATGGCTTCCTGCTGCTTTGGCTTCTTGAAGGTCTCCTCTACTGTGGTCGTGCCTTCCTTGATGGCGTTGTACACACCAGCCAGCTTCTGAATATCCTCTGCCGTGACTTCCTCGGCTGATTTCTTCCCGATGTAGTCAAGCAACATAAGGTCTGTTACCTGGTACACTTGGAAGCAGGCTACGCAGTTCTTCCACTGGCTCTGTACGCCAGTCTGCTTGATGTGCTCCAGTGCCTTTGCCTGCACTTCCTTCACCACGCTTGCAATCAATACCTGCGGCACGACCTTGCAGATTGCATTGCGCTGTGCGATGGCCACGGCTGCATTGCCAACTACCACCTGCATGTCCTGCGAGTAAGTGTAGCCTTTCGATGTCAGAATGCTGCGCTTCACTTCGGTAGAGTAGGCAACATTGCTCTCTAGGTCGTGGCAGACGCCTTGTGCCGTGATGGTCTTGCCATCGTTTGCGATGATGCGTCCAGCGATGCGCAGGTTCTTCCAGCATGCAGAAATGATTTCTGTAAATCGGACACTCGGACCCTCGATTACTGTTGTCTTTCCGTCCTTACCTTGTCGTTCGAGGTGATAGAAGCAGTTGTAGGCTACATCATCGTCCATGGCTGCCAATGCTACCATGTTCTTCTTGCACTGCATGATGTCTCGAGGGAACTTGTGCGCTGTGGCAATCTGTCCGTCAATCTCCGAGCGGTTGATAGCTTCCAGCATTTCGCCACCGCTCACATTGATAATTTCATTTTCCATAATTCGTTCTTTTTATTGTTCAACATAATCTTTTAATTAACTCTAGTGGAAGGCTGGGGATTCGAACCCCAGTTGACTGCCAAAACTTACCCCCCCTTGCCAGCTGCCGAGGGATGCCCTTCCGTTGCAGGGCGCACGCTGTCGTTTCCGCATATTACATGGTAAAAACAACTAATTTTAGATAACCTTGAAAAATGAGTTTTGCGTGCGCCCTTTGCCCTGCCGCTGCAGAAAGCCATATAATAATTGTTTAACATCGTAATCAAACCAGTTGAGCCATAAGGCTGTCGAGCCTGCTTTCCTCGAAGGCGTCCATCGGGTCTTGGTCTGCGTATTGGCTGTTCTCTTCCAGCCAGTCGTCCATCACGTCTTGATAGTTGACGCAACCCTCGATAGCTTCCTCCAGCCGCTCGCTGTCGTTGTTGTTATTCTTGTGCGAAACGACCGCTGTGTTCCCGGTTCTGTCGCACCATACGCAGATGTCGCCTGCCTTGGTTTTGATGTCTACCCTAGCAACCGCTGGTCGCTGCGGATAACGGTCTAACTCCAGCCAAATGGCATCGTACATTTTCTCTCTGCAATCCTCTATTATCTTCTTCATTCGTTACCTCCTCTCTTATTGAATATGTAACTTTGGAAGGTCTCACGGCACGACTTCAATACCTCGTTGTCGCCAATTTCGTCCACTGGTATGAGCGGTATGTTATCCAGTGCCACGCAAAGGTTGCCTTCAAACTCTCTGTACTGGATTCTCCGCTCTGCCTCGAAGTAGCACTTGTTGTTTAGTTCGCAACACTTTCGGGTCTTTCGGTTCGCCTTCCAGTTAGTGATAAGCCAGCAGATGTCTGTGTACTTTACGATCATCCTGCGCATATTGATTGATAACTTGCTCATAGGGCAATCCTCCATACTTTTTTTATCTCGCTGCCCTCGAAGACCTTGCGGTTGTCGATTCTGCGGAACTTGACCTTAATCTTACCAGCCTGCAACCATCTGCGCAGGGTGTTGCGATGGATGCCCAATACCTTGCAGGTCTCTGTCATGGTGTATCTGCCTGCGTCAGCTACCTTTGGTTCTTCGTTCGTCATAACTAAGCCCTCCAAAAAATTAAAGTTACTAATACGATGGCAACTGCCAGGGATAATACTTCGTCACTTGTGATAATCTCGATAAACTTCTTCATACGCTCTGAATGTTTAAATTGGTTCTACTTGATTATTTGCGCACGGCTGCACGTCTCTTCTTTGGTGTTATCAATCCAGCCTTAATGAGGATAACACGCACGTTCTGCTGGGTGCAACCAACACGCTGTGAAACTGCGAGCATTATTCTGCTGTCTGAGGTCTCGGCAGGTGCCTTTGCTCGGAAATCTGCAAACATCGCTATGATGTTCTTCTTTCTTTCGTCCTGCTGCTTCTGCAGTGGGGTTCTGAAATCATAATTAAAATTTTCTCCCATTTTCCTTTGTATTTTAAATTATTTTGTTTATCTTTGCCAAAGAGTTTTTAAACTCGCTTTGAAATTCGAGTGCAAAAATAAAAAAAATATTTTGGAATATAAAACATTTAGAGGTGATTTTAATTTTATTTTAATATTATTTAATTTTGTTTTAATATGAACGGAGAAGAACTGAAACAATATATAAAGCGCTCGGGAATGTCCGTTGCTGCTGTTGCGGAGGAGTTAGGAACTAGTCCGCAGAACTTGAATGCGAAGTTTAATCGCAAGTCTATAAAGATAGATTTCTTTCAAAAGATAAAGGAAATAATAGACAAGTGTGCCCCTCCCCTACCAGCCGAGATGGAAGAGGCTGTTTTCGGTTCAAACGTCAATGGCTCGAACAGTTCAAACGTTTCTCAGTCAATAGGTAGTGATGCAGCCTTGGCTGCTGAGAATAAACTGCTGCGAGAACAGAATGAGTTCCTGCAAAGTCAAGTAAAAACGCTGCTTGCCATTGTGGGACAGAAATAATTTAGTAACTTTGCAGCGCAATGTGGATAGAAAAATTAGGCTCGTACTTCGTTGATGTGTCGAAATACATCTTGACTGGTGTCGTGATTAGTTCGCTATTCAAGGATTTCGAGGATAAAGTATTAATTTATATAGTTGGAATCGCCCTAGCCTTCCTCTGCCTGGTCGTGGGTCTCATACTCAGCAACAAAAAGGATGGAAAGGGCAAAAAGGAAAAGGAGAAATAAATTATGGGAGTATATTTAGCTTTCTTGTTCGTGGGAGTACCTTGTATGGTGTTCCTCGCATTCTGTCTCACTGGAAACGGCAAAAAATGGCTTAGACAAAATAACTTGCTTTAGCCTATGGATGCTTTTTTGTTATTTAACGTGATGGCATTGGGAATGACCATTGCATTCGGTATTTTCTTGAAATCAAAGAAAGGTCAGAAGTGGCTGCGTGAATTATAAGGTATGGTCAGTAAGTTAATTAAAGAGCACGACCGCAGGACGCTGCTTGCAACGTATCTGTACGGTGTTTCAAATCTGTTTATAAGCGGAACGGGCATTGGTGGGTTCTCACCATTGATTACTGGCGATGAGATAGGATTGTATAATATCCTTTTTATTGCCTTCGGTGTCATAGCGTCATTCGCCTTCGCTTATTTCGCTAATAATGTAATGAAGTATAATAATTCAAATGTTTAGATTATGGAACTAGCAACTTTATTTATGTTCATAGGTGCGGTTATCGGCACCAGTCTCGTAATTTGGTCTAAGACTAAATCGGGTCAGAAATGGCTGCGTGAACTTTAGTTCTCGCTCCAGGTACAATATCAACTAAAATTCTAAGTAACGATGAAAGATGAGGATTTCATAGAGCGGAAGGAGAAGGTTCTTCTTGCCGCTCTCGGTAAAAGCTGGCTATGGAAAGCCAGCAGGTTGATAATAGGCATCATCCCTCCAGTGGGTGCGTTTGTGATGCTGGTGCACTGCACCCTGCTCTCGTTCGGCATTCGGGTAAAACTCACGGAGTGGATATTCGACTGCTCGCTCTTCGGCTTCATCGCCTGGATCATCGTCAGTCTAGCCTATGGGTTCTGCTGGGTGCATCGGGCGTTCTCTACCTACAGAGTGCTGATTTCGTTCTGCATCGACTTCCAGCGTTCCTTCGGGTTCGGTGTCTTGTGCCATCCGCTCTATCTGCTGATGGTCGCCCTAGGGCTGCTTCTCTTCTTCATCTTCATCAAGAAAAAGGCTTGGAATGAGTTCTACGAAAGAAATATTAATCATTTAAATAAATAGCGTATGGGAAGTTTCATTAATGGACTGGCAAAGGGTTTCGTTCGCTCTGCTGTCAATCAGGTAGGAAGGGATGCTGGTCGTGTTGTCAGCAATAATATCTATGGCGATGCTCACTCTATACCGCACCGGAATGTTTCTGCTGGTCGTGCTGGTCGTGTTTCCAGCGTTGGAAAGGTAGAGGATGAAGGAATCCAGCCGATAGTCCCTTCTGTTGGTGCTGCTTGGTTTTGGGGTTTTGTTGGTTTCATGTTTAGTATCATCGGTGGAGTTGTCCTGCTGATTGTTGGCTACAGGAAGCTGAAAAATAAACATACCGCCTATGGCTGGCAGTATACATCGCAGGCGGTCTATGTCGCTGATGGTCGCTACAAGAGAGGGGAACGATACGATGGGCATCAATTGACTAGGCGCAAGGTTGAGGTTGAAGCTGATGATTACATAATAGCAAGAAACGAGAAGATAGCAAAGATTTATCTATACTTTGGCTTTGCTGCTGTTCTCGGATATATCCTTGTAATGTTAGTTATGCCGAATGTGCCGAATTGATTACCTTCTCGCCTACGAGGAATACCTGCCAGTGCTCACCCCTTCCGAGGTGGATGGACTGCTGGCTTCTCGCCCCTCGCTGGCTCAGTTGCAGGACTGGTCGCAAAGATTGAATAATCATCGGGCAAGGCTGGAAAGCGTTTTCAGTCGTGCCTACAAAAAGATAAAATGAATATGGAAGATAAAAATCTGATGTCCGCTGATGTGGATATAGTAGTTCGTTTCTTCTCTGCCATCGACCGCCTGAAGGCTGATGGCTGCATAGGCGGTCTGAAGACAATAACCGACCGGTATGGCATCAACCGCTGGAACATCATGTCCCTGCGTGAAAAGCCTACCGAGTACTACGGTCGCTTTCGTCCGTCTTGGGTTCAGTTCCTAGTCCGTGACTACCACATCAACCCATACTGGCTACTCCTTGGCTCTGGGGAGTTCTATGCGACTGGCTTCACGCCCGAAATCGTGAAAAACCTGAATAAAAACTGCACAAGGAAAAAGCAGTCTGCATAAGTTTTTAATTTTCAATTATTTAGAACATACGTTATGATTTTAAGTACAACTTTACTGTGTTTCTCAGTGTTTAAAGGGGTTCTCTGATGCTCTGATAACTTGAAAATGCCGCAATCATGCACCATGTTGCACAATTGCGGCTCTTAACGCTGAAAATAAACTGAATAAATACTGCACGGAATTATGGCAACACTTAGACTATATTTAGATACAAGGGTAAAAAGGCAGGATGGTACGTTCTCCATCCGGCTTGCCGTCAACCATCATGGTGGGACTGCCTTCATATCCCTCAATCAATACTGCAAGAAGGATGAATGGGATAAAAGGGCTTGCAAGGTGCGAAAGCGTCCGGATCGTGATGCTATCAACGATTTCCTTCTTGACCGTCTTAATTTTTATAATAGAATGATGATGAAGGCGCAATGCAAGGAAACATACCGGGGAGATATTACGGCTAGGGAACTCCGGGACTTAATCATGCTTGAAGCTGAGCCTGCAAGGGAGAAAGTCGCCCTACTTCGTGATGGCTTCATTGCCTACGAGGGCAGGAATCTGAAAAAGAACACGATAAACAGATATAAATATACTTGGGCAAAGATTGAAGCTTTCCTTGGGAAGGAAAAAGCGGCTCTGCTTACATACGATGAGATTAACCGCTCTTGGCTTGAAGATTTCGATGCGTTCATGGCAAAGGAAGGCTTGTCGAGGAATACCAGAGCCAGCAGGATGCTCTGTGTCGCTGCTGTCTTCAACTTTGCGATTGATAACGAACAGACGAAAAACTACCCTTTCCGCAGGTACAGTCTCCGGCTTGAGACAACGAAAAAGCGAGATTTGTCTGTTGAGGAAATCCGCTCTATCTTCGAAGCTAGTGGTGATGAACTGGTCGACATGTTCCTGCTGATGTTCCTGCTGATTGGTATCAATGTGAGTGACTTGTTTGCCTTGACAAATGAGAATATCGTCCGTGGCAGACTGGAATACGACCGGGCGAAGACTGGTAGGCATTACTCCATCCTGCTTCATCCAGAAGCTCTCCGCATCATCGAGAAGTACAAAGGGGAAAAGAAGCTGCTTCGTTTCTCGGAGCATTTCAGAAACGTTGATGTTGCAACGGTCATGATTAACAAGAAACTCGCAAAGGTGCGCCCAGGGCTTACTACGTACTACGCTCGCCATACGTGGGCATCCATTGCCTTCAACATTGGTATACAAAAGGACGTGGTGTCGCTTGCGCTGGGTCACTCGTTCGGTGTCCGGGTAACTGATACCTACATCAATGCAGACCTATCGAGAGTAGATGAAGCAAACCGCAGGGTTATTGATTACGTGCTATACAACAAAAAATAGTCTTATTTCTTGCGAATTTGCCGCAGAAACGGCTCAAATTGTTTTCCGGGATAGTTTTACATGCTTACCACGTAAGCGGCTCAGAACGCAAATTTCGGGGTAAATCGAAAGAAAGAGCACAAAAACATATATAGAATGCAGGTGGTCGGGCTGCTTGTGGAACAAAAAAAAGGGGCTGGCTTTCGTCAGTCCCCTTTTATATAATTTATAATTAGTTAATATGTTCGTCAATACACTGGTCGTAGATAGCTTTTTCCAAAGTCCAATCCTCTTTAGGATATTCTCCCCATCCTGCGCCTTCATTATTGTTAATGTACCACAAGTTTTCATCTTCCTTAATGGTTGCTACATGATAACTATGTAGGGGTGAAAAGAAAGAATCTTGGTTGTGGTCATAGCATACATCGTATGTTCCATCCTCGTTGTCACGATAACGATAACCAGTCTTGTCTAATTCTTCTTCGATTTTTTTCATATTCTCATCGCTTAACCGTGCTGCGATAGGGCTTAGATGTTACTAATTTATAATTACTCTTCAACCTTATAATAAAGCTTCAATGGAGCGTCACCATCGCATTTAACGGTGAGGATGCGATGCTCACATACAATCTCTGCCAATTCCTTAGCTTCTTCAACACTCATATCCATATCATAAGCGAGACCATCAGGATTTGAAATGTACTCTTTAGCAATCTCCATAGCCTCTGTCTTAGTGCGAGGGAAAGTATTAATCTTCATAACTCATTGGCTTAACCGTGTTGCCTAGGGCTTAAATTACTGAATATTTAATGTGCTTATCTCCTAAACACGATGCAAAGATATTAATATTTTTCCGTTCCACCAAATTTTCAAACGATTTTCTTTTTATTTTATTGTTATTTTAATGTTATTTTACATTTACGGCTTGAAATGGGCACAAAAATACCCCAGCGGTGAAAAAGTCGAGTCGCTGGGGTAATAAGTGGAGACCACTTTAAACATTCAGTGTTGTAAAGGTACGCTTTTCCTTTGAAACCACCAAATTATTTGCCAAAAAATTTCTTTCTCAACAAATCATTGATGAATCGTGACTTGTTGGGCAATGCGTTGAGGAAAGGCAGCAGGTCGTTGTCTATCTGTATGCCAACTAGCTTGACCGTTGCGCCTGCACCCTTCTTCGTTCTCTTGATGTTTCTCTTATTCTCCATATCCGTGATTTTTTACTGGTTCTCCATTTACTCGCAAAAGGTTGCGCTGCTCGATCCTGCAATTCTTCGAGTACTTGCGTGGAGTGCCATCCTTCTTGCAGGTCTTGCCTTTATATACCAGGCAAGGCAAGGAGTTGTATTCGTAGCCTCTATGTGAAATAATCCAATCTTCAACCCTTATCGTATCGCAGTTGTCGCTGATATAATCGCCAACATTAACTGGGCTGTGCTCCGTAGCAAATTTCCTTGCCAGCATTACTCTTTCCTTCTCTGCCTTCACCCTGATTTCGTGCAGGGCTTTTCTGTACTCTTGTTCTGTCATTGTCTTCTGTCTTTTTTAAATTGCCTATCTAACTTCGTTTTCATTCGGTTCATCTTGTGCTCAAGCTTACCGATCTGCTTATAAGATAACCACTCCGGCTTGATATTCAACTCCAGCCAGTACTGGCGCATTTCCTTGCAATGCCGGGCGATGCTCGGGAAATAGAGGTGTCGCTCGTATGGGTTGCGAAGGAAGTACTTGCAATCGGATAATAGACGACCAAGCATCATGTATTTATGCTTCTGCCCTTCTCCAAGACTGACAAGCCTTCCGTTGTCCCCGATCCACAGCATTGCGCCCTCTCCCTTCCAATAAAAGTCGAAAGCCTTGCTTACCGGATAATAATAGCCATCGAGCACCGTGCCTTCCTTGAGGTCTCGCCCAATCTCTCGCAGGCAGGTTCTTCCCCAGCTGGTCGTTACCTCGACCACTGCTTGCGCTGGTATCTTGTCGTATTCCTTCATATCTTGCCAAATTTAAATTTCTCGTTCCGTGATGTAATATTTTGCTCTTGCCATTGTTTATATTCCCTTGTTAGAATAAACGAACATTACCCCACCTTTCATAGCGTGTCCTCTTAGACTTCTGAAAACAGATTGTCTGCTTATACGATTTACTCTTGCAGCTTCCGTGATGGAAATATAAGTATCTGTAATCTTACCATTTACAAGTTTCTGTATTGACTTTCTGTTATTATCTCCACGAAGTCCGCGCTCTACCGCATGTTCGATATTCTCTTTTGGTGTTACCCATTCTAGGTTTTCAATGCGGTTGTTTTTCTTGTTTCCATCAATGTGGTTTACTTGCATACTGGTGTCTCCTTGATTAAATGCAGAAATAACCAATCTGTGGACTTGGCTATTTATGCGTTTCTTGCCATCTTGTAAACAAACGTGCATATAACCATACTTATCTTTAAATGGCTTTATTCGCTTTTCTTTAAATGTCATTGCAACACCTTTCTTGATAATCGTAACATGGTGGAGTCTTTTAACGACCCCAGTATTAGAAACTTGGTAAACTCCACCATACCCGTTGATTGTTCTCCATTCCATAATTGTCTTATTTTGAATATAAACTAACTTGAAGTCCTCTACGTAATTTGCAGATACAAACATCTTGTGCCATCTTCAATGCTCGCTTGATAAACTTGTTGAAGAGTTCTGCACCGATGAGCTTCAAAATTCCGCTTACCCCTACGAGTGTGTTTATCTTCTTGCCATCCTCTGTGCGTCCGAAGACCTTGATACGAAAGTTTGAGTTGATAAACTTTGTAGTGAACTCTAAAATGTTTGAATTTGACTTTTTCATTTTTCTCTGGCTTAACCGTGCTGCCTAGGGCTTAGTTACTGAATGTTTATTGTGCTTATCTCCTAAACACGATGCAAAGATATTAATATTTTTCGGTTCCACCAAAACTTTTCCCGAAAGATATTAATATTTTAACTTTTATTGGCTGTTTATGTCGTAAGCACGGCTATTTTCGGTCGTTTTCGGTACGTTTTAGGCTGTTTTCAGTACGCTTTTGGCTGTTTTCGGTACGCTTTCCACGCTCTATATAATAATAACCTGCACGCATTAGTTAGAATGAATATAATCTAACTCTCATAACCCCTACCCCTTTTCTCTCAATGAAAAGTGTTCTTCGCACAAAAATGGGCAGAAAAACGCTCTCCTGCGCTTCCTGCCCTTTTAAAGATATTATGATTGAACCTATTGAACTCTCTTCTTGATGCGCTCCTTTATCCAGCAAACCGCAAATAGTGCCAGGAATAGTAATACGCAATCGCCAATGAATAGCCTTACCTTATGCCATGTGCTCACTGGTTTCTCTACCTTCCTTGTCATGTATCGGTTCACGTAATACTTTACCTTTACGGTGTCAGTCACGAGAACATAGGTATCGCGAACGATGGTGTCCGTCTTGGTTATCGTCTTCCATATGGTGGTCGTAAGATTGTGCCACCGCTCTTTGATTACAGTGTCGCCCTTGATGTACACAAGCACGCTGTCATGCTTGAATATGCTGTCGTGCTGCCGGGTGTCCTGCCAGTGGATCTGTTGCTGGCTCACGCTGTCACGTCTTGCACTGGTGTGTGTGCTGTCGTGATAAACCGTGTTATTTTGCGCTGTTTTAGCGCAGGAACAGCCCAAAATCAAAAGTGGGGTAATTATAAGCATGGCGAGAAATAACGCCACAGAACGCAAATTTCGCCCTTTTCTTGAATTTTCCATACTTTATAAACTTTAGATTGATGTGTTTGTTATGCAAGCACCTTGATTTCTAGGGCTTCCTTGGCTCGCTTCAAATACTTCTCGCAGGCTGCCAGTCCATTGTACCCTCCGTTTATCTTCCTGCGTATAGCCTTCAAGTTGTCTTGGTCTGCCAGCTCATTGCAGCCGAAGGTGTCGAATACCCACATCGAGGATTTCGTTGCTCCCAGAGAACGCTCCAGGAGTTCGGGACTGCCCACAACATCGAAGCCGCAATAATTAGCATACTTCCGGTAGTTGGCTCGCCCGGTAATCTGTATCAATCCTCTGCCCTTGTACTTCACGCCATCGCCCTGCTGGGTGTTGCCTAGGTCTTTCCTGCCCTCGTAGGCTCTGCCGCTTGCCAGTTCTTTGGTATATCTGAGCTCACCGGATTCGTGCGCTATTTGCGCAAGATAATGAGCCATGCGAAGTTTCGTATTGATGTGGAAATGCTCTGCCCATCTGTTGATGATTGGAAGATAGATGTCTGCCCTGCTGCCTGCATTCGGCATTACCTTTAGAAGTTGCGCTCTAGTTATCCTCATTATCTCCTCCTTTCTTCCGCTCTTCTTTCATTATCTCGACAACCGCCTTCGCAATTTCATCTTTATTCTCGAGGATAACCTGCATCGTGCGGTCTTGCTTGCGTATCTCTGCCTTCTCGTATGCCTTCTCCCGGATGCTCTTAAATTCGCACAGAAGCAGATACACCGTCCAGGCAATGGCGAACAGAGGGAAGGGAGAGATAATACACGTAGCCACGTCCATAAGCGAAGCTATACCGAATGTGGGGAAATACTTCTTCGCCTTGTCGCACGTCTTCTTTAGTCCGGTTGAAGTTCTTGCAACATGCAGTTCCTTCGCCTTCTGAATGCCTGCTATCAAGTCAATTGTCATCGCTATCAGAATTGTAGCGAAACAGATAAAAATTACTAGGGCGCACAGATAAAGGTGGTGCACCTGAAAATCGTGAAATACTTCGCTCATATCAATTTATTTTTTTTGGTTATTCCAATTTTTCCCAGTCAATGGTAACGCCCTTCCCGATGATGTCTGCTGTCCACCTGCAGAATGCCATACCCTCGTATCCGTCTGGATCACTGGCTACGGCAATAGCATACTGTACGCAGTCGCTCTCGGTCTTGATTACCTTCGGGTAGAAGTCCGCATAAGCCATATTTGCCAAATAGAGAATATCCCCGAGGGTCGTACCCTTTGAGATTATCTCGTTGTTTGTCGCCAGCCGGATTTCGTCTACCGTCCACCGATGGCTCGTTCCGTCTACGTTCTTCATCTGCTCGCTTGCCTTGATTGCTAGCTGCTTCGTAAAATGGTAGCCGTGCTTGGCAACGTATGCCACGTACCCACTGGCTCCCATGAGTGCCTTTGCTGCCTTCTCGTATGGTAAGCCGTGGATGATGCCGCTCTCTTGGTGCTGGTGTCGCTCTTCCTCGCTGTCGCAAGAATGGCGCAAAACGATTATTTTCTTCATTGTGCGCCCTCCTATCCTAGTTTGTCGAGTAACTGTTTAACCATGCCACGAATGCCGCTTATATCGCCCTCAAGTGCCTTGAAACGCTTTTCGGTTTCCTGCTTCTCCTTGATTGCCGGGTTCAAAGCTGCAAGAAGTTCCTCGCCTTTGGCTTTCCGCTCCTTGCTTGGCTCGTATGCCTTGATTATCTCATCGGCTTCATTTACCAATTTCCCAACTTCGGGCAAAAGGTCTGCCTTGTCGGTTGCCAGTACGATTTCGCCTGCAAAGGTAACTCCGAGGTGTTCGGGTATGGTGTAGATGGTCTGCTTTCCCTCCACCTCGATTGTTACGTCTCGCATTGGCTGTCCGCTGCTGGAAATGGTTGCGATGCCAGTGTTGATGTGCGGCTGGTTGTCTACGACCTTGCCTTCCTTAACTTCCACCGTCTGCTTGTCTAGCAGATAGACCGGGTGATTTCTTTGAATATTTTTAAATTCCATAATGCGCTCTTTTTAAATAATTCGATAAATAGACAAAAAGGGGTCTCACTGATAGAACAGCGAGTTGCCCCTTGATAGATTTTGTTCAGACCGCCTACGCACCAGTGGTTGTGGTGGTCTTCAACGCTGCAATAAGTTCAGCGTTCTGTCGCTGCTGGCTCAACTCCAGGCGTGCATCGTTGTACCGCTGCTGCAAATCCTGCTGCCAGTGATTGTTAAGTACATCGATAACTCGCTGGGTGTTGTCTTGGTTCGAGCGGATGATGTCGCACTTGTCCTGCTGAAGCTGGAAACCGAGTGCCGAGAATCCTCGCTCTATGCTGCGGTTATTGAAATCGAATCCTCGCTGCATTGAGTTCTCGATGTTTTTCTGCCCCAGCTGGTTGTCGTAGCCCATCTTGATGATGTTCTGCTGGGTCTGGCAGCAGCAGTCCTTCAGTGCAATGGTCATCTGCAAGTTACCCTGCGAGATGGCATTGATTACTCGCTCAGCCGAATAACCAACTTGTCCGCTTATCTGCTGGATGCCTGCCTGAATGCCGCAAACAGAAGACTGCAATGCGTTGAAGTCGCAGTTCAAGTTAGCCGCCAAAGTCTTCAAGTCTTGGTTGTTGCCCTGGATTGCTCCCATCAACAAGTCGCTGTTGTGGTTGTCGCTCATCTGAGTGCGAAGGCTGTCAATCTGAGACTGGATTTCGGAACGCTGAACGTTGCCGTTCTGTCCGTTCCAGCCATCACCGTACATGAAGCGGAACATTCCTAACATCATCATGTAGGCGAATGGGTTGTTCCAACCTCCACCCATACCACCGTTCATTGCTGCCAGCATAGTCGCTGGATCATTGTCTCTACCTCTAGCGAGCAAGGCTGCTGCTAGGTTGTCATTGCCACCGTCCCCAGTGCAATAAACTTTCTCGATTGTGTCTGCCATAAAATTTTGAGTTAATTACGTTGCGGAAGCCAAATATTGGAATCCGCTGCAAAGTTACTCTGATTTTTGGCTCGCTCCAAAAAGTTAGTGCAGGGGTATTTATCGAATTATTGTCAAAGAACGCTTTTGGTTATTTTCTTTTTGTTTCTTAAATGCAAATCGGCTCTACGTCCTTGTTTAGAAGGGTCGCTTGTGCCGTGGCAAGTCGATAAACTCGAGACGTACTGATATAGGTGTAAGACATCTTGCTCAGATGTCTCACTGCTGAAACGGTGCGGTTCAGAACGGTCGCAATGGTCGTTATGCTGAATCCTGCGTGTATCATCTGCTCAACGACCATACATCTTGCCATTACGAGATTTTCAGCTCTAGACTTGCCGAGAACGTCTTCTCTCGTAATGCTCAACTCTCCGTTCTGAAGTTCAATAGCACAACACTTGATTACGTTGTCTATAACTCGCCATAGTTCTTTCTCCTTGTCATTCATAATAAAATGTTTTAATCGTTGCCCAACATAGAATCAATCATTCCGTCAATGGCTTCATCGGTCATGCTCTTCTTAATAGAAGGATCTGCGCCAATTGACTTCATCATCATAGCTACCCAGGGGTTGTCACTCTCCAGCGTGGATTGTATCTGCTCCTTGTATGCTTCGTGAAGCTCACCCGATTCCTTGTATTCCAAAAGAACCGTGCGCAAGGCTTTCACCACGTAGTTATCCATCAGCAAGGGATTGTCCCTTGCCGATGATAATTTAGTAAGAAGCACAGCCAGTGCTTCGTGTAATTGTTTCTTCTTCATATTGTCTTACTTTTAAATTTCTAAAGTCAGCGACTTATAGTTCAAGTTTACCACCACAAGCATATCTTCTTGAGGTTTTAGTAACTCCTGCTTTAGGAGTTACTGGTTTTGCTCTACCAGTACTTTTTCTCATAATAGTGTATTTTAAAATTATTTTAGTTTTACTTGTTTTGAACAAACTCTGCGACAAGAAGACTAACATTATTAATCTTAATTAAGCGTGCATAGGTATTGTATGCCGTTTCCAAAAACTCAATCCTACTAAGAATTGGACCATTTGATGTTTCTTTCATTTTAAGCAGAACGCTAATACCAGCCTGGCTGCAATAAGTGTGACATTCTTGCGCTCCTGTAAAGACTACCTCCAGGATGCCTCCTTCCGATGCCTTTTGAAACCAGTTAAATACGTTGATACGACCTGAACTATTCACGTTAACAATTTGATGATTTGCAACAAATGGAATGTTTGAATTTTGAGAACTTTTAACAATAGCTGTACCAAAAATTGCTTTTATTTTCGTCCAAAGATGGTTTAGTCCATTTTCATCTAAGAAATTCATATAAACCCCCTTTCTAATTTAATGCATTAATTACCGATATTGGGATTGCACTGTCTGCTGTTGCGCCATCAGCTATGTAATCTAATTTATTCTTGTCTCTTATGGACATTAAGCCTGACATATTAGATGTAGCCTCTTCAAGTACTATTTCTCCATATTTACCACCTAGAGAACTAAACAATATAACCTGCTTTTCTATCAGTCCCTGTGGTGTATTAGCGATAGCCTGTTTGTCTAGTCTAATTGAACTATAGTCAACTGTCTCCACCTTTTTAGCATAAGGTGACAAGTCATAGGTGGTGTTTGTATCAGTCCACGGAACATTAACGTATGCCTTGCCATTACTATCAAGCACAACTGGGTAGTTCTTACCACTCTGCGGATAACCAAGGGTAATGCCACCCTTTATGGTTGAACTTGCGGTTGGCAAAGAGTAATTATTGGCATTGTCTGCTATTCCATCAAGTTTATTTTTATCTGGTGCAATCATAAGACCAGCTCGATTACTTGAAGCTCCAAACAGTTCCAACGAACTCAAATCATGTCCATCTACAGCAATAAATTTTATAAAAATAGAAGTTGGGGCATAATTAGCATTTACTCTATTTGCTGCCTCACTCTTCTTAGCATAATCTGCAAGGTCTACTGTAGCACGGAAGTCTCCGAGTTTCTCCCATTTTGAAGCATCATAAGTTGCACTGGTATCACCAGTATAAATATATTCCTTATATTGATTCTGTGTAACACCACTAGTATCTTTAATAAGATAAATATGCTTCTTAATATTAGTTGTAGGAAGAGCAGTTACTACTTCTGCAACTGTAGTATCAAGATTACCTAATTGACTTAATGGAACATTGCCATTTGCATCAAGTCCTGCGATGCCATTGTTAGCATTCAAAGTTTTCACACTTCCGTCTGCCATCAACACTTGGGTTGCAGTGCCACCAGTCTTCACGATAGCTATAGCTTCCATTCTATTTTCATCAACATTGAAAATGTCTATAGTTTCATTTTCATTACCAGATATTGTTATACTTAGTTGTTCTCCGTCAATCGTATACTGCAAACCGGTTTTAGGGTTAATATAACCACCACTTTTGCTAAAAAAACGAGAATTAGCCCAGTCCTTAATCTTCTCCCAAAAGGAAGCAAGTCCTATTGCGTCTAAAAATTGCATAATCTATTGTTTTAAATTGTTATTTACTAGTAATATCTGTTATCTGTTCCTCCGTGATTGCTGGAGGGAAGTCCTTCGTCACGATGTCGGTCACTTTGTTTGCGATATCCTTGTAGATGTCCGTGCCGAGTTTTTTTGCTGTCACGCTGCCGTCTCTGATGTTTCCAGTTGATATACAGTCCTCGGTCAGATGGTCGTGTTTGACCGCTCCAGGTTGTAGTTTATCTGAGGTCACACAATTGGATGCTAGGTGTCTGTTCTTTACAGAGCCATCGGCAAGCTTCGCCGCCGTTATCGCCCCATCCGCAATTTGCGCTTCCGTTATTGTTATCTTGGCGAGTTCACTCTTGATAATCTTAACGACCGCATCGTTCTCCAGTTTATCGTCCATCATGGCGAGCATCTTGTTTAACTCGACAACGATGTCGTAAATTTCCGTGCCGACACGCACCGCTGTGTTCTCCCCAGCCTGCGTTGCGTCTCGTATCTGCTCTGCCATACGGAGCATTTTTTGAATATCCTCGTTCATAACTTATATGCTTTTAGTTGCCTATTGCGTGAATGTGTGCCCTTGTTCCTCGCTGTGCCTTCACTTCTCCTTTCGAGGTGAATGCCTTGAGATACTCGAGAGCATCTGATAAATATCTTTCTGCCATATCCATGATGTCGTTGTACTGCTTGTTGCTTGAAACGTCTTGAACATGGTCTGAATAATCGTCTCTGTGGCGCATTCCACCTGCTCGGCTTATAATTGCGCCATCGGCACGAAAAAGCCTCGCATACGTGAAATAAGCGAGTGCTTTGCGTATTCCGCTGGTGTACTTCTGCACCTTGGTTTCTTCTTGGCTGCAATCGCCCTCCTTCTTGGTGGTATATTCGCCACCGTCCAGGAAGACCGCAGGCTGGAAATCGGGCAAGACTGAATCGCCCCACTCTCCCTGCTCGGTCGCTGCCTTGAACCGCTCATACCCGATGGCTGGTATGATGTTCGCATCTTCGCATTCCCGAATGTATGCGTTCACTTCATCCTCATCTAGGTGTGTGCTGGTCGGTCGTGCCAGTTTTCGGAACTGATCAACCGTGATAAGTTGTTTTCTCTGTTCTCCCATAGGCTCAATCAATTAGTCTATCGTGTTGTTCCCTGCCACCTCGCTGCTGATATACTTTAGCGGCTGTAGCTTGGGGTCTAGGTTCTGAATGGCTGGGTCGTGCCAATTCTTGAAAATCTTCTTGAAGGCTCGCTCGATGAAACGCTGCTCGGTTGTCACTTCGCCAGCATAGTATTCGTAAGCGTCCTGCATAACTTGTCCGCTGAATCCCAGCTTGCCAATACGGATGGAGTAGAAGAGTTCTTGGTGAAACTGGGCATAGATGCGTTCGATAACGCTGCTGTCGGTCACGGAAAACTCCTTGTCAAAGTTCTTCGTAGGGAAAGCCACAACCTTCGGTTCGTCTTCCTCGTTCTCAACCTCGACCGCAAGAATCTTCGCTGTGTTCTCGTCCCCTTGGAACTGCAGAAGGTCTTCGTCTGAAATCATCTGTCCGCTCTCCACCTCTTCTCCTTCCTCGTTGAACTTCGGAACGCCTTTTTTTGTTACGAGCATACATGATACGAGGAAGTTGTTGCGGACGTTTCTCATCTTGACGTTGCCCAGTCCCTCATCTGTCGAAATCTCAGTGATTGCTGAATCGTAGCTGGCTGTAGGATAAATAAACTGTCCGTCTAGGCTCATCCATAGGACCTGCCCCTTGTAGCTGTCGATGCCTCCTGCGTTTTCAATCTGCTCAAGGACGATGTCGGGGTCGGGGTTGAAGACGTTGATGCGCTCAATAGTCTTCTCGTTTACCATCAACCGCTTTCCGTTCCTCGTTTTCTTCTGCTCCCAGTCTGGATGCAGCAAGACGTGCGCCACGTTCCCCTTGTCGTCCGTCTCCTCAAGGCGGCAATTTTCAAAGGGTACGTGGCTCACGCTCGACACCTGCCCTAGAACGTTGTAGTTTACGTGAAGGGCGAAGCCTCCAAACCTCGCAAGGTCTTGCGCTACGTTCCGAAGCAAATCGTCTGCCGTGTCCCCTTGCTGGTTCATCGCCAACGATGCTAGAATGTCGCTATCGAAGCCGTAGCCCTCAATAAATCGAGCGTAACGGTTAAGGCACAGCATTGCCGTTCCGCTGGCTTCCGTGATGCGTGCGAGGTTCTGCGGATATAGATTATCATATCCGTATGCCTGCATCTTGAATCGGCTGACGTAGCCAATATCAACCCTTCGCTTTGGCTTTTTAACTGTCTTAACGTTCATACTGCTTGTGTCGTTTTACTTGTTGTTTTACTCTTCTTCCTTGCCTGCTTTCTCGGCTTGGTCGATGTCTTTCTTCTTGTCGCTGCCTGCTGCTTTTTCGGCAGGATCTTTCCCGGTGGTGTCATCTGCAACGCTGTCGCTGCCTGCTGGCGGCTGCTTGTTCTCGCTGCCTGCTGGCGGCTGCTTGTTCTCGATGAGTTCATCGCTGGGTATCTTCTGAAAGTAGCTTTCCATGTGTGGGTACTTCGTCAGATATTCATGCGCTACCTTGTCGGTCAGGTTCTCATTCGTGAAAATCTTACCATGGTAGAAATCCGGGCAGGAAATGATAAAACCTGCCTTCATTGCGTAATTACATGTTTTTGGCATTGCCTTTTCTTTTTTGAGTTTTAGATATATTTCAATCAGAGCATCGTGGTAACACTGCTGGCAGGTTGTCGGAACAAAACGCTTGCGTGTTACCTCGAAATATAGAGTTTCTATAACTGCCTTGTCAGTTTCATAAAAGGGACTGTCGAAACGTGCCTTCAACTCCCCGACCTTGGCTGTTGCTTCCTTGTATGTCATAGGCTACGCTGCTGCTTCCGTCAGAAGGCTCTGATACTTGGCTGCTGTTGTCTCGCTGTCGGTGTCAAAGAAGAAGTAAGCTGCCTTTGGTACGCTCTCCTCTTCCAGCGTGATAAGCCAGCCGCCCTCGGTATCGTCTGAGTACTTGTCGTTCTCGCCTGCGCTTGCCTTCAGTGCCTGCGCATATCCGAATACCTGATACTCTGCCTTTCCTTCCGCTCCCTTAGAGAGGTTGCGAAGGATGATAACGAACTTTCCATTCGCCAGTCCGTCAATGATATTGGCGCAAACGTCAGGTGTGTTAGCCAATACCACGACTGCTACGGTGTTCTTCCAGCTGTTGCGATACGTGCCAACGGTCAGCTCGGTCTTGGTTCCAGTGAATGGCTTGCTGCCTTCCTGCCGGATAGCGTATGCTTTCTTGCCAGTCTTCAAAACTAATGTTTTAATTATATTGCCCACTACAACGGACTTGGTGAAGTCAATGTCGTTTCGGTTGATGATAAGTCCATCGCCCTCCAGTCCCTTCGTAACTTGGTCTTCGCAAGGGATGATGATGTCCTGGGCGATAAGGCTCTCGCAAGTTGTTGCCATATTAATTCGTTTTAAATTGTTATATCCCCAACACCGTTTTGTGGGTGTTGAGGATTGTCAAAATAACTTAATACTAAACTGAAAATTTGGAGCGATTAGTAAGCTGCATGGATCATGTCCTCTTCGAGGAGAGCCGTGCCAATCTTACCAGTAGCATAGAGATAGTTTCTGCGCTCCTTCTGGTCGAACCAGATGTCGAGGTCGCTAATGAGTGCATCGGCATCAGTGCCCACCATAAGGTGTTTAGGGTTGCAGAATACCGCACGGTGTGGAAGGTTGACTGTCGTCTCGCCCTTCTCGTATGCGTTAATCATTCTATCCCAGATGCCGACACGAGCAATCTTCACTCCGTTGTAGGTCGCTACATCGAAGCCATCAAACACCTTCTCCCACGGCATAATATCGTGGTAGGTCTGCTTGATGTCGTAGGTCAATGCGTCAGCTAGCGAGCGTGTCATAAGCAACACTGCATCGCTATCGTCAATGATACGTGTGTCTACGTCCATCAAGATTGCGTCTACGACTGCTGTAGCTGCACCCTTCTTGCGTAATGCTGAAACCTGCGCTGCTGTCGTAGCCTCGCTGTTGGCTTCGATGGTGGTATGGTTCTTTGTTGCTGTAGCTGTAAAGATACGCTTGAACAGACCGTCACAAACGTTGAACATGCTAACGTCCGACCCTGCTGTCAGCTTGCCGCCACCTGCACCTGCCAATGCTGCCGCCTTGTCGCCAAACCAGCCGAAACGCCAAATCATCTGCTGCATGGCTCGCTGGAGTGAATCGGTGTAGATGGTCATGAAGTCGGTGCTGGTAAGGTCTCCAATGGCTGTACCAGTTTTAAGGCTGTATTCTGCGATTGAACCCTTCAATGCTTCGTAGCAAATCTTGATAGGAATCTCCCACTGTCCGAGTTCCCAACGCTTCTGAGAGTTTGCGATACCCTTCTCTTCGTAGGTAGGGTCGCAACCGCCACCTGCCTTACCGACCATTTCCATCTCACCGATAAGTGCGATTGGATCATCGTTCTTGACCTTCATGATGTTCACGAATGAAGAAAAGTCCTCATCTTGGTAGAAGGTTTCCTGCACGGCATCCTTGATGCTTGCGAGGTTTTCCGGCTCGAGTTTAAGGTTCTCGAGCTGCTTTTTTGTAAATCCTGCCATTATTTTCTTTGATTTAATGGGTTAATACTTGGTTACTTCTTGCCCTTTTTGTGGAGCTTGGCAAGTCTCTCCTTGATGGCGTTCTTACCTTCCTCGACTGGGTTCACGTTGTCGCCTGCGCCCTTGCCGCTTGGCTGTCGCTGCGCTGGCTGGTAGTGGCTGCTGTAGCCTGCCAACACCTTCTCAGCACCGCCTGCCATCTTCACGGCATTCAGGATGCGCATGTCTTCCTTGCTCTTTGCGAGTTTCTGTGCGCCTGCCAGCTGTGCCTTGGTGTCGTTCAACTGCTGCTTGAGTGCTGCAACCTGCTGTTTCAACTTGGCTACGGTTTCGTTGTCGGTGCTTGATGCGCTGCCGCCCTCACCGCCTTCATTGCCTTCACCGCCTTCATTGTCTGCGGTCTGAATGTCGGTAATTACACCGTCCTCGACAACAATTGTCTTACCGTCCGGCATTTCAAACGTCCCGTCCGGACTTGCCTTGTCGCCAACTTGTGGATCTCCCTCTTCACGCTCAACGGTCAGTGTCTGTCCGTCTGCTGTGTTGAGTTCCATCGCCTTTGGCTCTGCCTTGGCTTGTGGCTCTGCCACCGCCTGCTCTGCTTCCTCCAGTGTCTTCACGCCCAACTTGGCGAGCATCTTGTCGAGGAGAGAAGCCTTTACTTCTGTCTTTTTCTCCATTGCTTTTGGATTTTGTTGTTTTGAATTAATGAATTGTTCTATGTTGCGTTTCGATGCGCTTGCGCTGATTGGTGCAACGGTGCTGCTGATAAGACCTAGGCGCAATGCTTCGCTGGTGTTGATGAAGATGTCCTTATCCATCAAGGTCTGTATCTCTTCCCGGTCGCACTCGCACCGCTCTACGTATGCGTCCACAAACTTATCCTGCCACATCTGCATTTCCTCGCCCAGGTTCTTCAAGTCCTTTGCGCTCAGCTGGTCGCCCAACCCCCAGCCAGGAACATACGGATTGTGCAGCAGGAAGGCAGCGTTCTCGTATGCCTTGCGGCTCTCCTTTGGAGCTGCGAGCATGATGATTGTTGCCATGGATGCTGCCTTGCCCTCCACGGTGCAGGAAATCTTCTTGCCGCTCTGTCGCAGTCTGTCGTAGATTGCCCAGCCTTCAACCACAGAGCCGCCATTGCAGAAGATGCGCATATCGATTGTATCATCGTCTTTCGGTATGCTTGCTGCAAAAGCATCTATATCTTGAAAACACACGCAATCACCTCCCCACCATTGATACCAGAACTTGTTGTCTTGGCTGTCGATGTCGTTGTATATTCTGAGTTTTGCCATTTAATCGGTATTTTTAAGTTTTAAAACGCTGCAAAGATACGACATTTTTCAATATGTTTATCTCGTAAGCAGTTAATTTTTCTAAACAAGCCAAAATTTTGCGCTCTAAGCGGCTTTTATCACCTTGGGTGTGTAACTTTACCACCTTCAAGCGAAAACCGCTCAGAACGCAAATCTTAAAGAAATAACTACACTTTAAATCCTGCCGATATTCTCTATCGTCTGCACTCTACGCTGGGTTCGGTTTATCTCCTCCACGCTCACTACTGGCTGGGGAGCCATCTGATACCCTCTTGCTACAGCTGCCGCCAGCATATCCATGCCGATGTTGCTGCCTCCGTTGTTTGCTACGATAGGAACACCACCGCCTAGCTGGTTGAATGCGGATAATATCGGGCTGAACATCGAAGTCGCCTTGGCGGTCATTACGCTCTCGCCATTGGAAAGCCTTGCCGGGATGCTGTCGCTGGTTCCAGTGCCCGAGCCTTGGACGTAGCCACCAGTAGAGAACCCCTTAACGAGTGCTTTTGCTCCTGCAAAGGCTGCTTTGATAAGTGCAATTAATGCTGCTGCGCTCGCAACACCTCCCCACGACTTGCTTGCAATCTCCTTTGCCAGGATCTGTGCAAAGTATGCGTTAACTGCTATCTCGATTGCGTCAAGTATTGATGTCAGCATCGATTTGAGGAATGAGTGCAGCGATTTATCCTCGCTCTCGAAGAACTCGGACAGACCGTCTCCCATGGTCTGTATCATGTCGCTCATCATTTTCAGTTGCTCTTCCGTCAAAGCTGCCTTTTTCTTGTTGGCTTCCTCTTGCTCCTTGACTTCTGAATCGCTCAAATCCTTCTGCAGCTGCTCCTGCACGGCTGCATAGTCCTTGTAGGCGTCCATCTTGCTCTGAAGGAAAGCCTTGTATCTCTCAAGCTTGGCTGTATCGTCTTCCTCTCCAGTGCCACCGTTCATGATGTCCGCATCCTTGCGAGCCTTCTCTGCGTCCTCGAACTCCTTGTTGAGTTCGTCCACAATCTCCTTCGCTTGGTTCTTGATGTCCGCTTTCGCTTTTATCATGATGTCGAGTAGCTTAGCCTGCATTTCTTGCGCCTTTTCCGCTCCTATCTCACCAGCCGCCACGTATGCGTCAATGCTCCTCGCTACCATGTTCTTCTCGAGCTGTTCGAGGTCGTTGTTGTAGTCTCGCTCGTTGTCGTACATGCCTGCAAGGTATCGCTTCTTTGCGTCCATTACTTGCTCGTTGTACTGAAACTGGATAAGTGCAATCTGTGCCTGCAATTCTTTCTCCTGCTTCTTCCTGCGCTCTGCTTCTGCCTTGGCTTCCGTTTCCTCCTTGGCTCTCTGTGCCTTGGTCTTGGTGGTGTTGCCCTTGGCTGCTGCTGGTGTCGTTCCCTTGTTTCCGTTTGCTGGCTCGCTGCTGGTCGCTCCACCGTCTAGGATCGCAAGTTTCAGATGGTTCAGTCTTCCATTGACGGTATTTTCGAATCCGTCAGCGAATGAGTTTCCTATCTCGATACCAGCGTTCTTGATGTCATGCCACACTTCCTTGATTGTGCCGGATATGTCGAATATCTCCTTGAATCCCTTCTGTGCCTTGGATAGGTCGAATGTAACGATACCTTCGAGAATATCAAGCATTCCCTTGGCTGCAAAGCCCATCCTCTTGAATGCGTCTATCGCTAGATTGCATACGAGTTTTATGGCGTTCCACATCAAGCGGAAATTTATGCCGATTGCATTGATTATCCCTCGCAACAGAAGGCTCTCATTGTACCAGTCGATGAAGTAGTTGATGGTGTTGAACAAACCCTTCATTATCTGGATGAGAATCTTCGTGCCGAACATCTTGCCCTTCTCGATCATCTCCTCGAATCCGTGCTGGCTCATATCGAACATCGATGAAAGATAGCTGTTCAGTTCCTTGTGCAGCTTGATGTTCTCCAGCTGGGTCTCTCCCCACTCTCCGGTCTGCTTCTTCACTTCTTCGATGTCTGTTGTCATCGTGTCTAGCTGCTCGATGAGCTGAATACCTGCTTGCGCTCCCTGCTTTCCGAAGACGTTTTTCAGAACATCGCCCACCTGCTGGCTGTCCGCTCCGAAGTTCTTCATCTTTGTGCTGACCTCTTGGATAACATCGAAGGTACTTTTCGTGCCGTTGGCTAGGTCTTGCTGCACCTGCTTGCTGGATATGCCGATAGCATCAAGGCTGGAAGCCGTGCCGCTGCTCATCTCACGAATTTTCTTGCTCGCCATATCGATGATGTCGAGACCCTTGTCGCTGAAGATACCGCTACGTGTCTGCTGGATGATAGCCACCATCTGGTCTGCCGATATTCCTGCATCGTGGAAGGTAGGCGCATACTGCTGTATCTTGTTGAGCATATCTCCAGATAGGTCTGCACCGCTTGCAAAGCCATCGTTGATAACCTTCATCGCTTCCTCTCCCGATAGGTGGTAGTTCGCCATGAGGTTGTCAGCTGTGGCGAGAACGTCATTGAAATCTTTGCCCATCGAATCGGCTGTGGCTGCGATGCTGTTCCTCATCGTCTCCAATGCTTCCCCGGTGTAGCCAGTGAATTCCTTTGTCAGTCGTGTGGCTTCCATCAATCCCTTGTTGTAGTCATAGAACCACTTAAATGTCATACCAACACCGACAACGCCAGCGAGTGCTGCAAAATATGGATTCATAACCAAGCCGATTGCGGTCTTACCGAACGCCTTCAGCTTGCCTGTCAGTCCATCCATATTCTGCGCCAGCTTGATGATGTTGCTAACCTCGGTATCATTGACAATATCCATACCAAAGAACTCCGTCCCCTGCAGGTCATCTGCTGCTTGCATCATCGAGTTGTAGTAATTGCCAACGTTGCGATAATATCGTTGCGTCTCCTCCTCAGCCAACTTCAACTTGTCAGTTATCTCGTTGATATGCTGGGCTAGGGCTTGCCCCTTCGCTCCCTCACGTTCTGCCTTCGCCATTTCATCGTATTTCTTGGTGGCATTGGATAGCTGGGCACGCAACTGCTTCAAACTGCCCTCCTGCTCGTTCTCTGTGCGCACGTTGTTCTGGATCTCCTTCTGCAAGGCACGAACGTTGTACTGGTACTCCTTGATGGTTGCGTTGATGGCTTCCGTCTGCACCTTCATTTCGTTGGTCGTGATGGTCTTGTCTTTTTCCTGCTGCTGCAAGTCCTTGATGCTTGCCTTCAACTGGTCTATCTTTTCCTTGTATCTGATGATGCCATAGATTGCATCCTCGTACTTGACCTTGATGTCAAGAATCTGCTGTCTGTCTTCACTTACCATAGTTCTTTCTTTTAGTTGTTCAACTCTATCATTGTAACCTCGCAATATCCGCTGTTTGTTGTCTTGATTTCCAAAGCCGCAAAATACGTTCCGTACTGGGCAAGGTACACTGGCTTCGTTTCGTCAAAATCTAGTATATCCAAGTCCGACAGATTGAGCCGTTCCGTGATTACGTGCGCCCTGGCGATACTTGCTGCAAGCTGCTTGTACTTCGTATCGAATATGTTCTGAAGGTCAATACCAAATCGAAGTGCAGCTTGCTCCTTATCATCTCTTAGCGTCATTATCCGCTCCTTGCATCCCTTATACTCTCCACCATTCTTCATGCCGAAAGAATCAAGTGTTCTTATCGGTATGCGGTTGTCATCGCTGGCTGCAAAAGGTAGCGTCCATGTGTCCTGCTCATAGCCCAAAGTCTGGTTGCTGATTACGAGGTCTGCATCATAGTCCCCGGTTGTCTCTTCGTCTTCCTTCCACTTGTAGCGGTTGTGTTGCATAAAGTCTGAAACGGAATACTCGCTTTTCCGTGGTGCACCTTGGCGGTCATACGGAATGAGTTTTCTGCTCCAGTCGTAGGCGTTCGCCTTGTTTGCCCAAACTCTGGTAAACATGATAAACTGCACTTGCGTGCTGTTGGTCAGTTGCCTAGGGAACGAGCCAGTTATCAAAGCTAGAAACTTAATGAAGTTTGTTACCTCGATGTCGGGCAGGTTCTTGCCGATAGGGAAACTTCCACCAATCGGAACGCTGTCCCCACTCTTGACGCTCGCAGTGATTTTGCCGCCATAAACGGAAGGCATGTTGACTGTGTTTATTCCGTGCATGATAGTCTCAAACGTCAGTACATCGTCCTTCTTTAGCGATATAGTGTTTGTCCCTGCCGAAAGCAAATAAAGATAGCCATCGATAGCATAGCTACGTAGTACGACCGGGTACTTAACCTGCCCATCCTCGTATTTCAAATCTCCGAACTCGTATTCCTGCGTGGATGCCTCACCTCCGGTGGTACTTGGTGTTGTTACGGTCATTTTCACGCCCATAGGCAACTGAATCTCCGCTGCGTCATCAAACTGATGTCTGACGTAGTATTGCACTTGCACATCAAAGATCAGTTCGCAATCCTTCGTTATCGTCAGTTTCTGTACATTGCTGCCAGTGCTTGGTGTGACTGACGTCAATGAGTTGTTGACGGAAAAGGAAAGTGCTCCCAGTCCGTCACGGCTCTTAACGTCTGCGGTCAGATTACCGATGATTGTCTTGTCGTCTGCCTTGTTGTTGATTATAGGCACAACGAGGTTGTTCAACATCTTCTTTGCTTCATCATCCTGCCAAACGAAAGATACGCCCGACTTCCTCGCTATCCTTGACAATAGCCAGTTTACGGTCACACATGGCTGCAAGAATTTTGGGGACGTTTTATATTCATCCACCGCCACATCATCGCCTACGAAATCCTCCTTATTATCGCCATCTATCATTTCGTGCATAGGTGTCAGCCCGGTAACTGATAGCGACAGAGTGCTGTAATATTCGGCAGGTGCATTCACTACGAGGTATGCAGCTCTAGCCTCTCCTCTGATGGTGTATACTTCCAGCGTCTCATCTTCTCCGCTCACGGATATAACCCGCATGTACTTATCCAGTACTGCATAGCTTCTATAATCGCCCTTTCCTTGCGCTTGCACATTTGCCGTTGATGATGGCAAGAAGGGGATGAGAGCACAAATCGTGTCCGATGCGTTCTCTATATTTCCACTGATGTACTTTCCGACCTCTGCGCCAGTTCTGATGCGTCCACGGCTAGCCGAGTATTGTGTCGTGGTATACTTATTCCTCTGCACCAGATTAATACCAAAGTTATCTTTGCTTTCAATTCGGTATGGGTTGTAATAAGCAAAGAATATTCCCTTGTTCACGGCTTCCTCCCTTGTGTTTGGTTTGTTGTACTTTTCAAAAAGCACTCTGTCTGCCACTCCCAATTCGTTCAGTTTCATTCCGCTCTCAAGTAGCTTCGTGAACGCTGGCATTATACCCCAGTAAATTGAAACCTCAATGTTTTCCTCGATACTCAGCACGCTCAATCGTCCGTCCTTGATAATTTGCACACCTCCACGGAAATAACTGCACTGGTGGAAAATAAAAGGGTATCTGCTGCCGCTCTTCGGTCTGTCCGCTTGCTGCAAAACTGAAAGGTTGTGCACCGTCCGTGGTAGCTGGATGGTGTACGTGTAGTTCGAGGTCATTTTCGTGACGTCACGAAAAAGGTTGCTCTTAATGTCGAGCACCACATCGGTGCTCTCCGGCAAATCCATCAAAACACCGTCTATATAAAGTTGCTGGTCTGTCATAATCTCTGAACGTTAATGTTATTTATTATCATTTCGCACACGAAATCCTGCAAGCAAGCTGTGCTCTTCGTGTAGCTTCCTGCCTTGATTGTTACGCTCGTCCACTGGTCTTCCTCGTTCATCCAGTCTCCCCCGAGGTACATGTCAACGACTGGGCTGCTGGCTAGGTCTTGCAGCATATCGAACGTATCACTGTCAACCAACGGGGCACAAAGTTTGATTGAATCCGTGCGCTCGTATCCCTGCCTTCTTCCGCTGTCGCCAACGTAGCCGTATATGTCGCTGTATCCACACAGATTGTTGCGTATGAAACTCAGGTCGCTGGCTATTTCTCTAGTTTCCTCCCCAGACGCAAATAGCCAATAGCGAATGAATCCGTGTCGGTCAATCCAACGCAGATAGATGCCGCTCTCGGTATCGTCTCTGTCAATGCGCAGCAATAGTGACTGCTTGCCACCGGCAGATAGACAGAAAGTAAGGTCGAAAGTATTGTCAAACGTTCCCTGCTGAATCTCTCCATCGTAGTCGTAGATGTTCCAGTACCTGGCACCGCTTGGTAAGATGGCTGCATTGAAGTCTATCATGTTGGTGTTCGAAATCTCAAGCAGCTTGTTGGGTGCTCCCTCGTAACCTATAAGCAGTTTGGTGTCCGCCTTACTTAAATACATACCAAAAGAGAACGGATAGTTGGTGAACCACGTAAGGCGTTTGTAGCCGTTCCAGGTCTCCCCGAACCTTGGCGCACCCCATACTACGTTCGTAGTGAATTCGATGCTCGCAAGCTGTCCGTCTCTGTCATCGTATGCGTTAACCTCAACTCTTATGTACTGGGATAAGTTATTGAAGTCATAGTTTATCGTCCAGTCCACGCCTGCATTGATGCGTCCATCGAAAAAGGCTTGTACGTATGCCCTGGAGTCTGTAATGCACTTCCCGTTGAACGCCTCCACATTGTAGGCTCGTTCCGTTTTGCCACATCTGATTATTACCTCAATACACGATAGGTTGCTTCCACTCGCTCTTATGATGCAAGGCAAGAAGGCGAAGCATACTTCATCGGGATAGAAAAAAGAATATCCGTTGTTCACTGTCTGTCTCATACCGTCTCATTGTTTAGTTTGATACTTCCCACCGACTGGTGGATTAAGAAAATAAGTCGCTGTCCGAGCCGCTTCATCGTGTCGGGCACAACATTGCTGTATACGTCAGCCCTGCCGCCAGTCCGGTGCAGTTTAGAACCCTTGTTGGCGATGGTGTGGGCGATGGCTCCTGCCATGCTCATGTCGCCACGCTCTTGTGGTGTATACTTGTGTGTCCGGTCGGTCTTGTAGGGGATAGGTCTTCCGTGCAGTCCCTTGTCTTTCATCCATTGCCGGATGATGCCAGCAAAGCCGTATGGTATCTTTCCTGCCCTTCGTCCGGTCTCCAGCACTCCGAATGGCTTGTGTCCCCATAGGATGGTTTCTTCCTCGCTGGGCTGCTCCACCTTTAGGCTCGCTATCGTTCGCCCTGATGCGTTCTGCCCATTGATACGTATGTGGTTGATGATAAGCTGCCGTGCTCTCTCCACTTCCTCACGCATGATGAGCGATGCCGCCTTTGGGTCGAATTGAATACCTCCCTTGCTCATACCTCACACCCTCCTATTCTCTGTGTCAGTTGCAGGGAGTACATTACGCCAGACACAATCGTGCTCAGCCGCTCGATGATGGTCTCGTAGTACTGCTGCCCCTCCAGCGGTTCGAACTGGTGCGACTGATTGATGGCTCGTATCATCCTCGCCCCTGCCACCTTCATTCGGTCGATGCACTCTCCATTGTCTTCTCCTTCCGCTGCCCTCGGTACGGTGTCGAGATAAGCCAGGGCAACGTTCACGGTGTCGTATACCCTGCCGTTGCGTATCTCTGTCGTGCCGCTGGCTGGGATGATGCAGACGATTGCCGGATAGCTCAGTTTCTCCAGCTTGGTGTCTGCTGTGTCCCAGTCCTCGAATAGGTAGGTGTAGTCTGGTAGCGTGTCTGCTGCCAGCTGCTTTAATGTTTCCCTTATTGTTGCCATAATTATCTAGATTTACGTTTCATTTCTTCCGCTTGCAACTTCTGCAGGTTTCGCTCGTACACGCTTCTCTTGTTGTCCATTTCCATGCACTTGTAGATGCGAAGCCATGGCGTTTTTAATACTTGGTCGTGGTCGCTGATGCCCATCCTTACCGCATACCAGTCCAGCATGCCGAATAGTCCGAACCGCAGGGTATCGATGCCTGCCTCCTTCTCCAGTCTCGTTGGCTTCGCTGTGTCTGTGCTCTCGAAGAGCTTGTTGATGCGCTCGACCTCTGCTGTTACCCAGCCGATGAGCATAACGACATCAACCGCCCTAGCCTGCTCCACTTCCTTGTGGCTCAGACCGAGGACGGTTGTCACTATCTGATACAGACTTTCCTCGCTGTCTGATAGCTGGGAAAGGTCTATCAGCTGCCCGATGGATAGCTGGTTGAGATTGTCGGGCACTTGCTTTCCTCCAACGAAAGCTGGTCGTGGCTGCTTGCCGATTTTATAGCTGGTGTGCCTAGCAACTGCCAGCCAGTACTTGAATGTAGTGTTATTATCCATACGCTTTATAATTTTGTCGTTATCTTTGTCTCAATACGTGCGCCCTAGCCGTTCCATGGCTCGCTACGGATAACTTCTTTAAGGCTACGTATCGTATTGCGTCTATGCCGTGGTTAAATGCGTCTATAGGCTGGTTCGTTGTCTCTCCATCCCTTGACTTCTTCCACTTGTATTGCTGCATGTTCCCGATGATGCCGTGGCTGCGTCTTGTTATGTTGATGCGGAAACGCTTCAAGATGTCGATGCCGTTGTTGATACTGTCCGCTCCCTTGGTGCTGCCGATTATCCACAGCCCTCGGTTGTGTATCTCCTGAATGCTCTTAGGCTCTGCCGAATCAGCAATGATAAGGTCTCGTTTCGTCCGTCCTTGTTCCTTGCATCGGTCTGCGATGTCATCGTTCGTCATTCCAGGCTGGTAGATTTCTTCGTCCACCCATAACTCTCCGTGCGCCAATATAACGTGCTCCAGCGCAGTTGGGTCGTTGGTGAATCCGAAGTCCATACCCCTGCATTCCATCTTCCACTCCTCCCTTGGTGGCAGCTTGTCAACGATGCCCCAGTTAGTGAAGATAAGCCCGGTTATCTTTCCGGTCAATCCTCTAGCGTACACTCGCCACAATTCGGGGTCGTCAATCTCTTCAATTTTCTTGTGTTCCTGCTCAGTCAGGAATCGGTTGTTTCGGTGGTCGCTCAGGATTAATCTGCAATCATCTCTGCCGATGATGTTGTTGTGCACCCAAAACCTTGCACTTGGGTTGTAGTCGATGAATACCTGCTTACGTGTTCGGATGGCCAGCTGCCAAAATACTTCGTATGGCACACCGTTCGCCTCGTTCACGAACAGATAGTCTCGCTTTCCGTTCTTCGCATCCTGCGCATCTTGGTAACTCTTGAACTCGATGATTGAACCATTCTTACCTCTGTAGCTGCTGTCGCTCTTGTTGTTCTTGAACCAGTCCAGCAACTCTGCCCTTGTGTGCAGGATAGTGTCGAGGTCTCGCATGGCTCCCACCTTCAGGTTCGGGAGGTCTTGACCGCACACCGTGATAATCACCCTTGGGTGCTCAAAAGAAAGCACTATAAGACGCTGCATGATGGTGTATGTCTTCCCCGAGGACGTGCCTCCTTGGTTTACGAGAAACCTTGGCTTCACGTCCGCATTCGGTTCATAAAGTTCACCAATAACGTCAAATAGTGCCATTCTTTCAAACAATAAAACTTAAAACAAAATTATGGTAAAAAATTATTCTTTATCCAACCCTTCACGCTCGATTACTTCCTGCTCGCTGGATGCACACTGGTGTCCCGAGTTGATGTATCGTACCTCGATGCCGCCTTGGAAGCCTGCGTTCAGGTCGAGCACGACCTTATCCAGTCCGAGCAGCTTGCAAATCTGCGTCTCTGCCTTGATGATGATGTCGAGGTAGCGTGGTTCTCCGAATCCTCGCTTCTCGGCATCGTACATTATCGCCTTGACGGTCTCGATTGAAATCTGCTTTCCTCGCTCATCTACGATTGGCTGTCCATGCTGGGTTGATTTCTGAACGTGGTAGTCTTCCTTGGATTTCTCCCACGCTTCCCAGGCTTCACGTATTACCAGCTTCAACCTTGCAACCTCGCTCGTTATTTTCTCGTCTGTGTCGGTCAGTCTCTCTTCCCTCCACTCCTTCAATAACCGCTGAATGTCGCAGTGTGCTTGATTGTATTTCGGTCTGTCGAGCCGCTTGCGAACCTCTGCCGTGATTTCTCGCTCCGTCCATCCTCTGCGGTATAGGGGTGCGATAATCTGCAGGCGGTTCTCGATGTCGATTTTCTGTGCTCGATGCTTATTGTTGTTACCTTGTGGCATATTTTGATTCCTTGAAATTTATTTGATTTTTTATAAAAATTCTACTTGAAAAACTTGCATATTTCAAATAAATTTCGTATCTTTGCAAACGTAATAAGGGAAGTGTCCTTACTTACTGAAACCCTCCGAGGATGAGGGAAAAGTAAAATGAAATCCCAAAGTCTTATGAACGTACTGAAAATTTCATTAAAGATTTGGAAAATAGAAATCTTATCATTTACGATTAGATTATTCTAAGTTCCAAGGGGTGGTGCTCGAACCACCACCCCACTTTGGGATTTCGTTTGCAAATTTACGAATTAATTTTCATATCACCAAATTTTTAACATTATGAGTACTACGAATGAAACTACCTCCAAATCTTGGGGAGGTGCTCGCAAGGGTGCAGGGCGAACGAAGAAATACGCTGCAACATTCTATTTCGGTGCTACCGAGGACGTGGCTAACATCTTGGCAGGGGTCGATAAGAAAGACCGCAGCGACTTCATCAACCAGTGTATTCTCAAAGCGATGGGCAGGGGTTAATCTCCTGCCTTTTTCGTTTCCGCTCCCTTGGCGGTTATTTTCTGCGAATTTCGTGCACACGGCTCGAACGTTTCAAGCACGCTTAGTTATGCGCATAGTTTGAGAACGTGCCGCATACGCTCGCATATCGTCTTATCCGTTTATTATCTCCCATTCCCCGGTTGCTTTTACCAGTTGTACCATCGGTGCTTGGTCTGAGTACTCGCAGCTTGGGTCTTGGTTATCCCATTGCGCGATGAACTGCGATTTAGGGAAAGCCATCCGCAGGCAGATTACGGTCTCTCCGCTTCCGGTCGGTATGGTGTAGGTCTGTCCCTCCTTGATGGTGTCGGAAAGGATGATTCTGTATTCCGCTGCCAGTTGGTTCATCATATCCATTGGCAGGTGTCCGCTGGTTGCATCGAAGGAATCGGGGAAGGTGTTGCGTATCTCGTTCATGCTCCACCAGCGGTTCGCACTCAAATCGCCACCGGGAGAAATTTCAACGCAGGGGATGCCTGCCTCCTTGATGGCTCTTGATGCGTTGCCGCAGGAGAAACAGACGCAGCGGTCGATGTGGTTCTCTTCCATGTGCCGCTTGATGATGCAGGCACGGATTGCCTTCGCTGTTCTGCTGATATCAATCGTCTGTGCCTTCATCGCTCTGCCCTCCTTCCTCTGCTGGTTGCTCTTCCTCTCCTGCTGGTGCTACGCTGTTGAAGGTGTCCGCAAGCTGTTGCGCTTCTTCCTCGTTGTATTCGATAGGCTGGAAATGGTCTTGGACGTATTTCGGGTCGCCCTTGTAGAATACCAGAACGTTGGAGTGCATCTTTTCGGGCTGTCGCATATCCTCGAACGTCTTCTTGATTTCGTCCATTTCGCCTTTATAGAAAACGAGCACGTTTTGGTGGCACTTCTGTGTCTTACGGCTTTTCATACCGCCATCGGCTCTCAGGCATCGGGTCGCGACTTGCTCGATCAGGATGAGTTCGTTGTAATAGTGAAGACCGAGCCGCAGGAATGTGGAGATATTGTCTCCGACGAAATTCCGGTACTCTCCGTTCTTCTTGTTTCGTACTTCCCCAATCTTGACAACCAGGAATGAGCCGTCTTTCATCTTGTCAACGCATTGTCTGAAGATGTTTTCGTACTGGCTCATGAACTCTTCGTATGTGCCGAGTGCGCTCATGTCTTCCTTGCTGTAGACTTCCAGGTCGTAGTATGGTGGCGAGGTGAAACAGAGGTCGAAATCGCTGTCAGTGATTATCTGCCCGATGTTGTTTGAATCACCGCAGAAATATTTCACGCTGCCGTAATCCTTGGTCGCTTCTGTGTTGATGTCGACCTGCTCCTTGCGGATTTCCACAGCTTGATAGTCGTAGCCTAGCGTGCCAGCAACAACGCCCTTGGTCTGCTCTCCTCCGAATGGGTCGATAATCTTTCCGTGTGGTTTGCAGAACCATCGCATGATGATTTCAGCCAGTACTGGGTCGAAAAGGCTTGTACCCTGCGCCAATACGCTACGGTCTGCCTTGGCTTTCTCTTCGGGCGATACATAGTTCTCGAGATACTCATCGAAAGAGATGCCTTTCTCTTTTCTGAACTTCTCGCTCTTGGAGTACAGTTCCTTGTATCGCATTTCCTTGGAACGGACGAGGGTCTGTTCACGGCTTGCCCCGATGTCCTTGCTGGAAACGATGGCACGCCATTGCTTCTTGCGCTCAACCCAGTAGCCTTGGCGTGTGTCGAGGATTGAGAAGGGAGGAACGACAAACTTATCCACTAGGCTTGGTTTCGGTGCTCCTTCTCCTTCTGTTGGAGTATCGCCCCCCTCCTTTTGCTCATTGCTGATGCCTGCCATACCGAGAATCCATTGTGGGATTGCCCAGTCCGTCAGCGGCTGGTCTCCGAACTGGTTTGCCAGTGCTTCGGTGTCCCAGTCTCCGAAGCCTGCATTATCCTTGATGATGAATTCTTTCTTTTGCGCTTCCGTCAGGTCGGATGCCTTGACGATGGTTGCAGTTGGCTGCTCCTTCCAAAGGCTCCAGTAGTAGGCGATTAACCGCTTCTCTGAATCGGTCAGCCGCTTGTCTGTGTCGAGAACGTCCATGATGGCTTCGGGTGTCATGCTTACGATGTGGCAGAGTGCCCTCGTTCTCATATTGCCACCCAGTGCCTTGTATGTCTCATCTACGACTATAGGGCGAAGCTGGAGCATCTTAGGGAAGACGAGGATGCTCTTGACCAGCTTTTGAAAACTCGCCTCAGTTATGGTTCGAGGGTTCGCTTCGTTCTCGCTGACCCTCGATAGTGCGATTTCTTCTGTTTCCATTTTCTTCTTGTTTTAAGTTCGAAATTCGTGCTTACCTGATAAACACTGGCGCAAAGATACGACTTTTTTGCTTTAGTTGTTTGTTCTTTGCACACTTTTAACTTTTTCCAACACTTCGTTTTATCTTATCCATCAAAGGCTCTGATGGTCTTCTGCAGGGTTGTCTGCGGTTTCTTCGGCTTCACTCTGACCGGGAATCCTGCGCAGACCCATGCGAGGAGAAGTGCGTCTCTCTGGTCTTGGTTCATTCTCGGCATTTTCTCTCCTGCGCTTACAAAATAAGCAATTTCATCCTGCGTGATTTTTCCGTCTTTACCCTTCCAGCACTTCTTCAGTGGCTTGACGATTTCGCAGGGGATATTGTAGTGTTTGCAGCACTCGACAATCAAGATTCCGGTCTGATGGTTCATTCCGGTAGAGCGTCCGATTGCTGCTGCCTTGACTGCTGTCATGAAACGATTAAGCACATGCCAGTTGCTCTTATTAAGCCAGCCGCCTTCAATAACGACCTTAATTTTTTTGCAACTCTCGTTCATAGCCTTGAGGTAATCTATCAATGAAGGAAAATTCATTTTATAGGCGAGAAACTTCTTGTCGTCAAAGACTGCTCCAACTCCGCTTTCCTGATTGTCGGGGTCGATTCCAATTATAACTGTTCCTTTTTCCATTTTTTCTTTAAAGTAATTATTTTGTTTAAATTTCACGCATAAGCGTTTATTTTGTTTTGCTGGTGTAGTTTATTACCCAACACCCTTTACGTGCGCATATACGTGCACACATGCGTTATTATCCCTATCTTTCCCCTACCCCTTTCTTTCCCTTCTTTTGGGTTGCGATAGAGAAAGCTGGCAGGGATTCCGGAAGTTGTGCCTGCGCTTGCAAAATAAATGAATAACAAAATGAATATGTTGCAGGGTTCTTCCTTCTTCCACCGCCAGCCGAATGAATAAAAGCATAATTTTCTAACGATTTCTTTTTCTTACTTCTTCATGTACCACCTCGCTTTCTTTGTTTGTTGTCAGACTTCGGGAGATGCGTTTCCGGCTCTCATATCGTAATTTCAAGATGTTATAAGTTTATTTGTTTTGATATTAGAGCCTATCTCCTTCTGTCCTCGCTGGTTAATAACTCTATTATTGAACTCACGACCGATTATTCTTTTTTGTTCTCGAGCAGCCATGCCAGATGCGCTGCCTGCTGCGGATTCTTGAACATGGAAAGAGCCTTCTCTACGTCCGGCTTCTTCCTCTCACCACGCATCGCTCTGTCGGCTACCCGGTTCTTTGTACCGTAGTTCCGGTAGTGCTTACTCCAGTACTCTTTCTGATAAGCCCGGTATTTTTCCCGGTTTCTCTTTCGCCACTCCTTCGTGGCTCTGAGGATCTGTTCCCGGTGCTCCTGGTAGTACGCTCTGTTCTTCTCCCTTGTTACGAAATCGCTCATTGCATTCAGTTATTGCCTGATGTTCTACATATTGCTTGCGTGCCGGGCAATAGATGCCGTTTAAGCAGTTTCGCCCGGCATCGCAAGCCTTGCATAATTCACTCGCCATTACGTCCTAGAATGGTAAGTCTACGAAGTCGTAGTCAGTGAAGGCAAAATTCTCATGACCCTCGTATGGGATGCATTGAGTGAAGTCTGCTGCCTTTCCGCTATGTAAAGGCAAGACGTTGTATCTAGATGCAAAATCCTCTCCACGGTCACGGACAAAGAACGCTGGAAGCCACTTGAATCCTTTTCCGCACCTTACCAGCACCTTGTCAAAGGTCTTGAAGGCTGTCTGCTCCTTCCCATTCTTCCAGATGGCATAATGCTTGTTGAACAGTTCTACTTCGAGCTCTGTCGCTTCTCGAAGTTCCTTGTTAACGCTGATACGCAGGTCGAAGGCTTGGTCGGTCACGAACTTCTCGTTCTCGATTTCGTACTGGTTGCCGAATGTCAGAGTATCTTCGCTTTCGTTCTTGGCAATGAGCTCTCCGATGATTGTCAACTCTCCGTCCTCGTCTTCCTCTCTGAAAACGTAGAGTTTGCCGACTTCAAACGTAAGTTTCGCTGGCTTTTCTATCTCCAGAGTTTCACGGTTCAACTTGCCACCACAAAATTTCTCAATAGCGTTGATGTAGGTCTGAGCAGAATCTTTGTTATCTTCAAAATGATAGTCTTGTACATTCTGCATTTTCAAACAAGATACATGTCTCTTTTTACTTACACTAATCCAGTGTTCACCTTCAAATGTAGTATAATCATTTTTTGAGAAACCCTTAAAGATTATATGGCTGTCGCTATCATTGCTAACCAGCACGTCTCCCTTCTTGAAGAACTTGCTCCAGTCTCTCATTTCTTTCGAAGGGAAGAGCAGAGGTTCTCCTTCTTTATCGATTTTTCCGTTCTTGTCGAAAAAGTGTTCTCTTCCAGCTTCGTCCTCAGTCCAGATTGCTTTCGCACTGTCCTTGTCGTTTGCCATTCCACTGAACCACACCCTTCCACATTTTGACGTGTATAACTCTGTGCCATACTCTACGTCCTTCAAAATCTCATAAATATCAATATCTTTCTGTTCCATTGTCTGAATGTTTTTATTGTTTGCTATTCTCACTTTCATAATCTGAATGTTTTTATTGTTATAACTTCACTCGTCCGAGTTTAAAATAAAGTTCCAACAGTTCCTGGGTATTGATCCAGAAATCGGTGTTGCCAACGTATACGTGATGTCGGTGTTCGTCTGTGATGATTTCTATCTTTTTCATGTTTTCCGTTATTTAAAAAGTTCCTGCTGTGGATGAATGATGTCTGCCCGCTTCTTCTTAGCCGCCAAGAGAAGGAGGTTGGTGTTCTTGGTTCCAGCATTCTTCTCGAGGTCTCTGATGATGCAGGTCAGGGCATCGTGCTCTGCTTCCTTCTCATTACCGTAGAAGATGCTGAGAGTGTCATATCTACTCGGGTAGGCAACCGGGCTGTCGTACCAATGCTTTCCCTTCTGAATGCTGTAGCCCCATATCCAGCCGAACTGTGTATTGGCGGTCATTACCTTCCATCCCCAGTTGTCTGCACCCTCTGCGGCATACTCGATTACGTGCGGATTGATGCAAACATCGTAGATGTTGTACTTGAAGCCTTCGTGCTCTGCGACCGGCTTCTTGATGTCGTAGCTGTTTTCGGTCAGCCACTTGCACCAATCGTTCGATGTCTTGAAGACGAGCCCTGCGGCACGGCATTCGTGAAAAAATAATTCATTCATGGCTTCTAAATCTTTACGAAGTGTACGTCCTTGCGGTCTTCTCTTTCACTATTCAGACAAGCAAGATTCCTGCACACAATGCCTTTTCTCTTACCGTTCAAGATGCACTCGTAGCAGTTATATTCAGATAGACCTATATCCTCAACCACCTTGCAATTTACACCTTCAATGCTAATTGTCGACCCTACCGGGTAATCTGTATTAAAGCATTCGTTGTTTACAATACATACTTCTTTTGCCATAATTCTTTCGTTTTAAGCGTTTAAAATCTGTTTGCCTTATAATTTACCGCCCGAAGCGTAAAAACGGCTCAGAGCGGCTATTTTTGCCCTCATTTGTTATTTTTCGGGCTTCCAGTCGATACCCAGCCGCTGCAGAACTCCCTTCTCGTAGTATCTTGTCAGCGAATCCTTGGCAGGCTTGTTGTTCGGGTTCTTCTTCAAGTCTGCAAGGTTCTGCTGGATTACCCATCTGAACTTGCTGTCTTGGCTCTGCTGGCTCGCTGGCTGCTGATGCTTGGCTTGCTCGTAGAGTTCCCCGATGCTCGGTCTTGTCGTTGCCGAAGGATCCTGCGCCTTGACTGCTGCCGATTGCGGCTGCTGGCTTGTGGCTGGCTTGGTGTTGTCGTAGTTGCCCTCCAGCACCTTCGGGAAATACTTCCTTGTCATTACCCAGTCGTACGATGCCCAGGAATGCCCTGCGTTCAGATAGTCGCTAGCCATAGCCTTGTCGATTGCTAGGTAAATCTTGGAAATATCTCCCTTGCAGTCCTTGAGCCTTCCTCTGATTGCCTCCTTGCGGTTTTCCGTCATCAGCGTCAGCCTTCGCATTGCGCTGTTGGTCTTGTCGTGCTGCTCGTTCCAGTAGTCCTTGATGGCTGCGTAGTCGATTTCGCCTTTCTTGGATTTCTTTTTCTCAGAACTTTTTTGCGGTTCTTCTGCAGCGCAAACGTTTTTCTCGGAAAAACTTTGCATAGAAGCTTCTTTAGAAGGTTCTAATATATTTGTTTCTTTAGAAACATCATTATCATATTCATTATCATTATCATATTCATTATCATTATCATATTCATTA
>ERZ773147.646-NODE-646-length-40965-cov-132.123271_pt1 | contig 40965 bp, 64 predicted proteins | sample MGYA00580851_ERZ773147 | MGnify/ENA primary metagenome ERZ773147 (study PRJEB29015, sample SAMEA2737818) | human gut metagenome | biome: human gut; feature: human-associated habitat; material: faeces | place: China | collected 2012 ... | reverse complement strand
TGGTGGAGGCGATGGGAGTCGAACAATTAAAAATGATGGATTGTCGTCAAAAATTCATCTGGGATGCACGAAAGGACGAAGGAATAATACGGATTTGTTGGGTTATGCCCGATTCGTTTTTTGACATTTAGAAAAAAGAGTGTTACCAAATGTGTTACCAGAATCACCCTTGAGCCTTCCTGAATGCAGCGGTCGTTGCAGCCGCCAAATCTTCTCGCTGGCCCTGCAATTCATGATGGTACACGCCGGAAGTATCCATGTTCTTGCTGTGACCAACCAGCATTTTTAGCTGGCTGTCAGTCAGGACGCTTGATTCAACGCTAACAAAGGTGTGCCGCAGCTCGTAAAGTGAGACTTTCGGCTCAAGCCCGTTTGCTTCCTGATACGATTCCCAGCGGCGATAGAGCGTATGCTCTGACGGAATCTGAAACAGCGGCGTATTGTAGTTTAGCAGTATGCCTTGAGACTTTAGGAGCTGTACCTGCGCCTCATAGGCATCCCGTGCTTCCTTGCCCATGTCAAAAGAGCGGATGGCGTTTTCATTCTTTCCGGTGGTCTGCTCCCGGTGCACATTGATGCTGCGCCGAAGGTTGACCGTGTTCCCCTTGATGTCACCATACCAGAGACCAATCAGCTCCCCGGGGCGCAGGCCGGTCGCAACTGCAAAGCGGTAGGCGTAGATATATTCATCAAATACCAGCTTTCCATAGTAGGTGCGGGTGTCTACGCTAAACAGAACCTTTAGGGCGGTGGGCTGCAAGATCGTACGTTTACCCATCCTGGCATTCTTCGGGATAGACAGGTCGGGGTGGAGCGTTGTATACCGGTTTTTCCTGCACCACTTGACAAAGGCAGTTTCCGCAGCCCGGATCGTCATAAGCGTCTTTCGGCTCAACGGCTGGTTTGAGATGGGCTTGCGCTGGTTCTTTTTCTGTGAGCGCTTCCGGAACGAAACGTCAATGGCCTTTTGAAGATCGCCCTCGGTCAGCTCGTCAATGCGGATATTCCCACAGGTCGGCAGGATATAGCAGTCCCCATAACGCTGGCATTGTGTCACATAGGACGTCCCGCAAGTCAGCTTCAGCTCTTCCACCCACTCCGAATAAAGGACGCTGACCTTCTTTTTTCCGTCTCTGATGCTATCATCAAGCCATGCATCCGCTTTTGCGTTTGCTTCCCGTTGTCCTGTCCGGCCCGGCGTGCTGCTATAAAACCGTTTTCGGGTGCCGTTCTTCTGAACCGCGATGCACCAGCGCTTTTCCTTTTCCACCCAAAATGCCGTATTGACCCGTTTTTTCATAAAGTCTACCTCCATACACAAGTGTACACTGTGCCGCTTCCCTTTGGACGGCGGCGCTTATTTCTTTGCGCGGGCGGTGCGGTATCCGGCAGGCGCTTGCCACACCAAGGGCAGAATGCAGCGCCGTCCTGGATTGGCTTGCGACACCGAACACATTTCATGGCTTACTCCTTTTTCCGCCCGATATATCCGAAGGCGCCATTTTCAGCAGCGGCCCTTCCGGCCTTGTAGTTGATCTTCAGGTCGTCAATGGGAGGTTGCGGAGCGTCCGGGCATGGGTCAAGTCCCGCGATTTGCGCATAGGTATACTGGTCTATGATGGTCCCGCACACGCTGGCCCGGTTATTCAGAGGGCAGTGCAGGTTTGCAGCTATCTCCGATATGACAGCAGGCGGGCTGCTTCCGTGACTGCCCTTCAATATGAAGAGAAGCAGCCTTTTCGTCAGCGGCGGCAGGTTTACCACGAGACGGCTCAACTCCGCGTTTAGCTCATCGTCGGCCTTGCCGTCATCCGGTGCTGTGTACAGATCTGGGTGGATCATCTCCATGAACACCGTGATGGGTGACACCCCGCACGCCGTGCACCAGTCCATGATCTCGTCACTGTCCGGGCTGGACTGCCCTTTCTCCCAGTTCTGCACGGTGCGCTCGTTCTTCTCGATCATGTGCGCAATCTCACGCTGGCTCAAGCCCGCTTGCACACGCGCCTTTGCCAGCGCAGCACCAATTTTTGCAGCTGTAAAATAACTCATACACACCCTTCCCCCCTCAAATATAATGCGTGAAAAAAACAAAAAATGGCGCAGAAAAAATCTGCGCCATTCGACAAAATTTTCTCTGATTTCATTTTCCACTGGCGCATGGTAGAATTTGGTACATAAGTTGACACAATTACCAAAAATCAGGAGGAAAACAAAATGAAAAACGGTCAAACAAGCAACAAAGACCCGGAAATGACCATCATTGACGGAATGCCCGCCAGCGTGCTTACCGGCACAGCCAAAACCCCGCAGCCTTGGGAGGATTGAGCCATGACCAACAACAAGACCGCCTGTTTCTGCAACCACATCCGCGCCGCGCTTGCCTGTTACGTTGATATGACCCCGGAGCAGCAAGCCCTTGCCACCATGTACGCCAACCGCAAGATCACCGGCCTGCACACCCTGCGCGCCGCAGCGGTAAGCCCCGGCGGGGAGTGCGCCGCCCAGTTGTTGCAAAAAATGCAGCAGCTGGACACCGGCGACCAGTAACAACGCGCATATTTTGCGCGAAGTCAGCGTAAACCGCGCGTTTTTTGCTTAAAAGTGCGCGTAAATCGCGCGATTCAGCGCAAATCTCAAATTTTTGGCGATTTTTTTCGCCATTAAAATCGATTGACGGCTACACCAAACTGTTGTAAAATACAGTTGTAAACAAGTTTACTTAGCTTTACGCCCTTCAGCCTTACCGCTTGAGATATAGTGCTCATAGTATTTCGCGTTATCGTCACCAAAGGAAGCAACCAAATCCGCATTATTAGACTTGTAAGCAGAAAGATTAAATTCTGCGCTACCCTGACGACCTTCCTTCATTCCACTATTTACAAAATGCTCAAGATATTTCCACTCGTTTTCTCCAAACAAAGCGGACAGATCAGGATTGTTTGCTTTGTAGTATTCAAAGTTATAAACAGGGCTGTACTTCTTGAGCATAGCAAAATAAGGGATATAGTCAGGCTCTTTTCGGTAATTTCCAGAGTACAAAGACTTTTGAGAAATGGTTTCTTTAGTTCCGTCCATGTACTCTACAACAGCTTGAGTTACTGCAATTGTCTCAACGGTTCCGTTGTACCACAAGCAATCCCATGTAACAGCTGTATCGTACACGGCATTCTGGATTTCAGATTCAGACAGATATGTTAACGGATCGCCATATTTTAGGCCATCGCTGTAAAAAGCGTTCCAATAGTAAGGATTTCCATACTTGTCAAGAAGAATTTTGTTATTATGTCGCTCTCCAATGTATGCAAAATAATCAGTTGAAAGTTGAGTTTGTTGTGCAAACGGTGTTCCTCGCTGTGTAAAATTATCGAATGTTCCAATCGTGCTGGAAGCATCAAATTTTGTCGGATAAATTGGACCCACAACGCGCGCTTTCGCAGAAGAGTACCCGCGAATGGTACAAGCCACGTTGTCACCAACGGCATTTATAGGGACAAGGGTAAAAGTAACATATTTTATTGTTTTGCTAGAATTGTTGCGAAAGCACACAGTAGGAGTGACACCATTTGCAGAGTTTACGGAAAAATAAACATCCATAAGTTCCACTGAAGGTTTTGCCGCAAACGCTGACATTGAAAAGATCATCAACGTGCATAGCGTAAAGGCAATTGCAAGCAATTTCTTTTTCATGATAACCACCTCAAAATAACAAAAATAGGCAGCCAAACAGCTGCCGAAAACCTTAAATTATCAATGATCTAGCCAAAGGGGGAAAATAAAGTGCAAGATACTAGCACAAAATTGATGAAATCAACACCGGAATGTGTTATACTTGAGAAAATCAAGCTTGCACTTTCCCTTGGTATCGACGTGGATAAACTCTTAAAGGAGGCAATGCAAAATGTCTGATAACACATTTCTTCTTTACATTATTGCCGTGCTAGTTACAGCGATACTGCTTATCCTCGCAGACGATATTTTTGACTTGGGCGATGTTTCGCTTTTTCACAAAAAAACAAAATATCACGCATTTCCAGCAGAATGCTTTTCTAAAAAGGTCACGCTGGGCGACCTCTGCGAACTTTGCCCTGAAACTATTTTCAGAGCACCAGATGACGGTTATGGGACGATTGTTATCGACCCTCAAAAAATAGACGATGAAAAGATGAAAGTTTACAAAACGCTTGCTGTCTACAATCTGGATACAAAAAATCACAAACTGGAAGTTTCTGACCCATCGCTCTTATGACCGATAAACCACGTTACCAGTGAACCTACAACAGCGCCAAGTAAAGCAATAAAAGAATCTCGGATAAACTGGTTTCTTGTGATCGTCTTTTTTCTCTGCTTATCAATAAAATAAGTTTTGCCTTGAGGGGTCAACCGTATCGGACATTCCGAACGGCTGACCTCTTTGTATTTGCTGCCAACAACCACAAGGCCTTTTGCTTCCAAGATGTTTACTATATTATCAGGATCCTTTATTCCACCCCGGTGCAATCCAGAAATGGTTACATAACTGGATTCTGGATGCGTTTCGTAAAAATCACACAGAACGTGCATAACCGCGTTAAGTTGCTTTTCACTGACCATTCTTTTTCTCCTGTGCAGCTATAGCAGCATCCAGCATACTCTCAAACATGGCCTGTGTTGCCGGGTCAAGCATATTATACTTATCTAGTATAGCCTTCCCGTGCGATTCACGCTCAGCATCCTCCGGGGTGCTGGGCTTTTCTTTTTGCTCTTCGCCGGTAAGTTCGGAAACAGAGACCCCAAAATAATCAGCCAGTCTTTGCTTGGTTATGGCAGATGGTTTTTTTCCGTTCTTCCACCCACTTGCCGCAGCATTTGAAAGCCCGATTTCTTTTGACACCGTAGTTGGGTTTTTTCCACAAGATGCACACAGCTTAATATAGTTGTCGTAAAAAGTGCTCATGAAAGCAACCCCTTTTTCGTGCATCCTTACAAATGTTAGCAAAGTTAGTAAAAAACGTTGACAGTTAACTTTGCTAGCTGTATAATGCTCTTGTAAGTTAAAAAAGCTAACAAAACACAAAGCCCCGGCGGCTATCCCGCCCAAGCTATTTATACTATGTGTCTGCAACACAATAATAGCACGTTTTGTAAACTTTTTCAACTACTTTTGACACGGCGACAAGAAAAAAATCTGCCTGCGGTTGTTTCACAGACAGATTTTTCACCGATTTGTCACCAGAACGCACTTGCACCTTTGCGGTAATGCAAACTTGCGTGTTTGCACATCTTTTACACCGTCCGTGGCGCAAAAGTAACGCAACGGCTGCAAAAACAACTTGCAGGGCTATGGGTACGCCGCTTCCTTTGGCGGGTCGGCACCGCCTTGTAAGCCCTAGCGCTTCACGCACTTGCTCGTGTCTGGAACTGGCTGGCTCAAAAGTTTGGTCATCGAAATCACCGTCCTTTTGAATCAGTTTAACTAGGAGCCGTAAAGCAGTATAGCAAATCGGTGCGCCGTTGTCAATTTATTAACTAAAAACAAGGAGGTGGGAAAGTGCCTGAACCGTGGACTGGTCGATTGATCGGCAGAATGCACAACAACGAAGTCACGCTGGAACAGCTTGCAGAACGTCTGGGATGGACGAAGAGTTATTGTTCCCTGATCCTGAACAGCAAGCGCAAGCCGCGCGGCATCCGCGAGAAGATGGAAGCCGCAGTCAGCGAACTGATTAAGGAAAAGGAGGACAAAACGGTATGAACAACGACAAAAAGCCCAGCCGCAAGCACGACTGGACTACAACAAGGATTCTGGCTTTGACGCTTTGCATTCAGGTTGCAACACTTGTTTTGCAGATCGTCAATCTGGTGCGAAAGCTTACATGAAAAGTGAAATTATCGCAGCAGCCATTGAAACAGTTGCCACGAGCAAGGATGCGACTGTAAGCCACCGGTTTACACGATTTTCCTTTGCTTGCTCACGGTCTTTGATTTCCTGTTTTTGCTGGCTTTCTTCAAACTGCTGGCGCAGCTGCTTCAAATCTTCCGCATACCCACGCTGTACCTCATACAGTGTAGGCTGCTGCGAGACTTGCGGACTGGAATAATTCACTTTGCTGGCGTTCAGAATGCGCTCTAATTCATCTGTACGCTGATTCATGGATCCCCGCTGATTCATTTTTTCACCCCCTCCCGCTCAAGTATAGCACAGGAGGGGCAGAGTACAAGGAGGACAAAAAATATGACAGACATCATCTTATCCACCCGGAACTGCGAGCCGGTAGCATCCAGCCGCCAGATCGCAGAGAGTTTCGGCAAGGAACACCGCAACGTCATGCGGGACATTGAAAACCTCATGACGGCGGGTGTGCTCAAAAATGAGCAGACCCCCATGTTCTACAAAACCGAGTACACCCACGAGCAGAACGGTCAGACCTACCCCATGTACCTCATGAACCGTGACGGCTTTACGCTGCTGGCTATGGGCTTTACCGGCAAGGCAGCGCTGGAGTGGAAGTTGAAGTACATCCAGGCGTTCAACGCGATGGAGAAGCAGCTGGCGCAGCGCCCGCAGCTTTCCCGGGCTGAACTGATGGCGCAGGCTCTGATTGCCGCCCACGATGAACTGGAACACAAAGACCGGCAGATTGCGGAACTTACGCCCAAGGGCATCTTTGCGGACGCGGTAAACGCCAGCAAGAAGAGCATCCTTGTGGGCGAACTTGCAAAGCTGCTGTGCCAGAACAGCGTGCAGATCGGGCAAAACCGGCTGTTTGTCTGGATGCGCGAGCACGGATACCTCATCAGAGACCCCAAGCGCAGCGACTACAATATGCCCACGCAGCGCGCCGTGGAGCAGGGTCTGTTTGAGATCAAGGAGACCACCGTGGTGCACTCTGATGGGCACACCAGCATCAACAAGACGCCCAAGGTGACCGGCAAGGGTCAGATCTACTTTGTGAACCTGTTTTTGAAGGGACGTGCCCCGGCGGGCAGGCTGCGCGAGGGAGAACAGCATCAAAGAAAAGAGGTTGAAAAAATATGATGAAGGTCGTACAGGGTACCTTCCGGCAGATTCCGTTTTGGAAGCTGCGTGGACGGTTCCACAGCTGCGGCTACCGCGATCAGGAAGTCGCTAAGTATATCGGCATTGGCCGGGACACCATGAGCGGCAGGATGCAGGGGCACAATCCGTGGACAAGCGCAGAGATCACAGCAATGTGTGAACTGCTGGACATCCGACAGGATGAGATCGGGGAACTGTTTTTCCCCTCACTTGAGAAAGGAGAATCCGCATGAAGATCAAATCCACTACTTACTACTGGCTGGCTGTCATTTTTGGCGGCGTTGGAATAGGCACAGCTATGGGCGCAGAGGGCACCGCGCAGACCACCGGATACATCTCCGGCACGCTGTTTTCGGTGTCGCTGGTGCTGATTTTGGCCGCTGTTCTGCTGGCTCGTATGGGCTTTGCCGCAGAGGACAGGGAGAGAGCCGCAAAGCGGCGCAAGTACGGCAAGATCAACCGCACCCACGCCCGCAACCCGGAGTACCCGGAGAATCAGGAGCGTGGGGCATGATGACGGCCAAAGAGTACGTTGAGGGCAAAGTAAAGTCCTACACGCGGCTTGCCGAACGTTGCAGGCGAGAAGCCGAAGCCTCAGATGACATTGTTGTCCGGGCTGGATACTCCGCACGAGCAAACGTCTGGGAGATGTGCGCCGAAGAAATGGACAACGTGCGGGAGATGCTGCAAGAGGAATCTGAGGAGATCACGTATGCCTGACACTGTCCACCATGTCATGTGGTACACCGTGTACGATGCAAAAACTGGCAATCTTCTTACATCCGGCACATCTGATATGTGCGCCCGGCGTCTTGGCTATAAAAGTGCAAACAGTTTTGCATCCTCGGTTTATCATTGCCGCAAGAAAAAGAGAAAGCCGCACAAGTATTCCTTTTTTCAAGAAGTCATAAAGCGCGATGAGGTGGACAGTCTGCCGCCGATACGCCGCAAAAAAAGAAGAGCCTGCCCGTGCGCCAACACGGACAAGCCAAAAGGGTGATGAGTCTATCCGCCCATCACCACAAAAATACCACAACGTGCGGCAAACCGCAAGGAGGTAAAACGTGAAAACCTTAATTTTTATCGTTCTGTGCGCAAACCTTGGGTACATCGCCCTTGGCTGGCGGCACAATAACAGGAGGTGAGCGGATGGCGCTTTTAAAGGTCTATGATGTTACCAAAAAGCAGCCGGATGACCTTGTTTCATCGCAGAATATCGCAGACGTTTCGGACGCGATCATCATTGCTGACGAACTTGTAAAGCGAGAGCCCGCCTATTTGTACAAGGTATTTGATTCCAGCATGAATGTTGTTTATATGAGGTGAATTTTTATGCAAAGCGATTCACAAAAGCGCCTTGCAAGGCGTGCCAATATCAAGGAACTTTCCAACAAGGCCGAGGGCATCTATTACTACATCAAGCCGCAAAATATGCTGTTCAGGCTTATCAGTGCTGGCAATGAACTTGCCAGCTCAATCAACGGCGCAGTGGCATATTTCACACATTTTGCACAGAACGGCAGTATGGATGACACCGCGAGCCGCGAGGTCATAGACCGCATCTATCGCAAGGTGGGCAACATGATGTGCGATATCGACATCATCCACGCTGCAGGCGGTGCAGAAATCATGCCTGAACCGTATGAAAGCATAGATTTTTGTTACATGATTGAGTTCCGCACCCTTCTGCGGGAAGCAGTTATCAATGGTCTTCCGGATGATTACAAAGGCGTGCAGCAGAACCCGACACAGATCAGCCTCATAAAGCCGAGCGTTGCGTACAATGTCGCAATCCCGGACGAGTATGATGACCCGTTTTTTGACCAGTTTGTCCGCAAAGAAGAGCAGCGAGACCGGAAAATCGTATTCCGGTGCACAAAGTCAGAGCTTGACGCTATCAAGCGTTATGCACATATCATCGATGTAAAATACACTGAGGAGGAGATCCATCATGCCTGAGACCAAAATCGAAAAGACCCCTGTTGAGCAGCTTCAGAAGCCCGCAGCGCCCGCCGAACCCCTTACTCCTGTCAATCCCCCTGCCGCTCCCGCACAGCGCGCCCTCTCCTACGCCGAGAAAGTGCAGGGTTTGACCACAGACGAACGCATCTGGCAGTTGGCAAAATCTAAGGCCGTTGCACTGTCCAATCTGCCGGACGGCTGGCTGCCCAAGACCTACGCGGGAAACGTTGGTGCCTGCGCCATTGCCTGCGATATGGCACAGCGCATGGGCACCACCGAACTGTTTGTGATGCAGAACCTTTACGTCGTCTACGGCCAGCCCACTTGGAGCGGCAAAAGCTGCAAAGCACTTATCGACAACAGCGGACAGTTTGCAGGGCGTTCCCGCTATCGCATGGAAGGTCAAGAGGGCACGGACGCATGGGGCTGCCGCCTGATCGCCGTGGACAAGCTGACCGGCGAAAAGGTAGAAGGGCCGAAGGTCACGGTGCAGATGGCAAAGGATGCAGGATGGTGGAACAAAAACGGCAGCTACTGGCCGAATATGACCGAGATGATGCTCAAGTACCGCGCCGCCGCATATTTTGCCCGCGCTGAGTGCCCGGAAGTGCTGATGGGCGCAAACATCGACTACGAGGCAGGAGTTGGCGACAGCGCAGAGGAGGAACCGAAACATGCTTAACGTTGTAGCAATCATGGGTCGCCTTGTGGCAGACCCGGAACTCCGCACCACCACGAATGGCGCCAACGTGTGTACCTTCCGCATTGCCTGCGAGCGCAGCTATACCCCGAAAGGCCAGCAGCGTCAGGCTGATTTTGTGGATATCGTGGCATGGGGCAAGACCGCCGAATTTATCTGCAAGTTCTTCCAGAGGGGCAGCATGATCGCCATTGATGGCAGCCTGCAGACCCGGAATTATCAGGACAAGCAGGGCAACAAGCGCACGGCGGTGGAGGTTCTGGCAAACAATATCAGCTTTGCAGGCGCAAAGGCGGCAGATAAGCCCGCTGCACGCGATTTTGACCAGCAGACGCAAACTTACACCCACGAAGCAAAAACCGCACAGAGCGCCCCGCAGCCCGCCCAAACGCAGGGCAGCATGGACGACTTTTCCGTGATCTCGGACACCGACGACCTACCGTTCTGATTATGGGTAAAACCGATTTATTCGCAGAGCGGCTGAAAGAGCTGCGCAAACTAAGTGGTGATTCCCAAAGAAAACTTGGGAAAAAGCTTTTTGTTTCGCAGGTCACCGTTTCCTGTTATGAGCATGGGCGAGCAAGACCGAGTTTTGAAACGTTGGTGGCTATATGCAAACTATACGGAACATCATCCGACTACTTGCTTGGGTTGACAGATGATGACCCATCCGACGAGTTCAGAAAGAACCGGCATTGACATAAACAAAAACTAAGGAGGAAATGCAAACAATGAGCGTAAAAGGATATAAAGTTTTTAATTCTGACTGGACGTGTCGCGGCAAACAGTATTCTTGCCCGGGAATCTTTGAAGAATTTGTAAGTCCGTCTGTCTGCAATGTGGGTATGCACTTCTGCAAGAATGCTGCCGACTGTTTCCGTTACTATGATTTTGACCCGAACAACCACGTTGCTGAAGTGATCGCCCACGGCACGGTTGTAGAGGGCGAGAATAAGTGTGCAACGAACAAGTTGGAAATCGTGCGGGAAATCCCTTGGGCTGAAGTCCTTGAGGTTGTGAACACGGGAAAGGATTGCACTGGACGTTGCAACAGCGGCGACTGGAACAGCGGCAACTGCAACAGCGGCGACTGGAACAGCGGCAACAGGAACAGCGGCAACAGCAACAGCGGCAACTGCAACAGCGGCAACTGCAACAGCGGCGACTGGAACAGCGGCAACAGGAACAGCGGCAACAGCAACAGCGGCAACTGCAACAGCGGCAACTGGAACAGCGGCAACTGGAACAGCGGCAACTGCAACAGCGGCGACTGGAACAGCGGCAACTGCAACAGCGGCGACTGGAACAGCGGCAACAGGAACAGCGGCAACAGCAACAGCGGCAACTGCAACAGCGGCAACTGGAACAGCGGCAACTGCAACAGCGGCAACTGGAACAGCGGCGACTGGAACGCTACATCCTTTTCCAATGGCTGTTTCAATACGGTATCGCCCAAAATCTATATGTTCAACAAGCCTACCGACTGGACGTTTGAGCGGTGGTTTAACTGCCGTGCCCGGCGTTTGCTGAGCGATATTGACGATTGCCAGCTTGAATACGTTTATCTGTCTGATATGACCGATGAAGAAAAGGCAGCGCACCCTGAAGCTGAAACGACTGGCGGTTATTTGAAGGAGCGCACCACAGCGGACAACGCCCGGAAGTGGTGGGCGGGGCTTAGTGCCGATGATCGAAACGTTATCCTCAGTTTGCCGAACTTCGACTCGGCGATTTTCAAGGAAATCACCGGGGTTGACGTAAGCAAAGACTGACACATCTCAAGAGCTGTGCTATCTGGCTATACGGGTGTGCGGAAGGAGGTGAAATCATACGGCTACAGGGAAAAGATACTACTGGCTAAAGCTCAAAGACAGCTTCATGCGGTCCGACGCGGTGGATTTTCTCATGGGTCAGAAAAACGGCGCAAACTATGTGGTTCTGTACCAGATGCTCTGCCTTATGACTATCAACACAAACGGCAGGCTTTCGCGGCAGATCGGTGAAGTGATCATTCCGTATGACGTGGACAAGATTCAGCGCGATACTAAGTGGTTTTCTACCGATACGGTGCGTGTCGCGCTGGGACTTTACGCGAAACTTGGGCTGATTTATCAGGAAAAAGACGGCACGTTGGTGCTTGCAAACCACTCGGAAATGGTCGGAAGCGAAACCGATTATGCAGCACAAAAAAAGTTGCAAAGAACGAACCAGCGTCAAATTGATGCAGAACACTGTGGACAATGTCCACAGGATGTCCACACAGACGTCCACAAAAATGTCCATACAGATATTAGAGATAAGATATTAGATATAGATAAGTCGTCGTCATCTAAAGATGACTCCTCCTATACAGGGACGAGGACGACGAAATCTCTAGTGGATTTTTTTCGGGAGAATATCGGCAAGCTGAGCAAGACCGGAGAAAAAGAACTAACCGGCTACATAGAGCGCATGGGCGCAGATCTTGTGTGCGCTGTCATGGACAAGTGTGCGGATCTGGGCGGCGGCAGCTGGGCGTATGTCCGCAAGGCGCTGGAAGAAGCGGAAAGACTTGGCTGCAAGACCGTTGCGGAGTATAACCAGCTATGCCCTATTGGCGGCAGCCGGGCAAAAGGCACACGCGTAGACAGAGCACAGCCATCCGGCAACGATATTTTAAGCCCGGAGTTCATGGCACGCAGCCGGGAACGACTGCGGAAAAGCAAGAAAGGGGCAGATGACCTTTGACAAATCCTTGCTGCAAAGACTGCCCAGACCGGCACCCTGCATGTCACGACCACTGCCCGCAGTTTGCCGCTTGGCGCAAAGAGCACGCCAAAGAGACGGACTATAACCGGCAAATGACCGTGTCCGGCAAGGTCTACCACTACGGCTACGATGACAAGCACCGGGAACGTGGCAAGAAAAAGTATTTCGGACAAAACGGAGGAGACAAATGAAAGTTTTAGTTGCTTGCGAGGAATCACAAGAAGTTTGCAAAGCTTTCCGGGCAAAAGGCCACGAAGCCTACTCCTGTGATATTCAAGAGCCGTCCGGCGGGCATCTTGAGTGGCATATTCTCGGTGACTGCCTAAAGGCTATTGAGGGGGGGCAGGTCGTGACAATGGACGGAATCGCGCATGATGTGCCCCGCTGGGATATGATTATCGCATTTGTCCCCTGCACAAAGACGAGCAACGCGGGAGCAAGACACTTGTACAAGGGAGGAAAGCTCAATCTTTCCCGGTATTATGAGGGATTGTGCGGCAAGGCGCTTTTTCTTGCCGTGTGGGCGGCAGATTGCGAAAAAGTGGTGATTGAGAATCCTACCCCCAGCAAGATTTTTGATTACCCAAAGCCTACGCAGGCAATCCAGCCCTACGAGTACGGACATCCGTACAGCAAGAAAACGCTACTGTGGGAGCGCGGTGTACCGCCGCTACACCCGACAAACATCGTAGAACCTACCGCAACATGGCTCCCGTCTGGATCTTACTCGCACAAGCATGGTGAGCAGCACAAGGGAATGTTTACCACTGACCGTGCAAGGAACCGCGCAAAGACTTTTCCGGGCGTTGCAAAGGCAATGTCCGAACAATGGGGGTAAGCAGATGAAGCCAAAAACTAAATCGGAGCTGATGGCAGAATGGGCAAACCAGCCGGATCAGCTCAAAAAAGAACGGGAGGCCAAGGCCGTCCGCAAGGCGATGGACGATGCTCGCGCCGTGATTCAGGATGGCCTGACCCGGTATGTCAAGAAAAAGACCAAAGCCCGCAGCATGGCAAAGGCTGAATCTGACCCCTTTGCTGAGCTGGAAGGCTGGGAAAGCATGGAGCAGATCCAGGATGCCTACGGCTATGGCGAGATTACCGCCGACAGGCGGGACAAGCTCACCGACTTGTGGGAAGCCCGGGAAGCTGCCAAGAACAGCCGCAAGGGCTCGGACAAGTACACCGACCTTGTGACGGAGATGCTGGAAACAGCCATCCGCCGGGTGGGCGGAGAGTACGCAGACATGCTGTTTGAGTATGACCAGCAGCGCCGGGAAGCTGAAAAGCAGTGCGAGCAGATGGCAATGGAGGGGATGATGAAAAAATGAAAGCTGTTCTGATAAGCATCAAGCCCAACTGGTGCAAGCTGATTTGGAGCGGGATGAAAACCGTGGAGGTACGCAAGACCCGCCCAAAGCTGAAAACGCCGTTCAAGGTGTACATCTACTGCACAGGTGCAGGAAACTGGTGGCAGAGATTTCCAAAAACTGGATTACAGCAGATGGAAGAACGTGTTATCGGAACATTTGTCTGTGATGAAATCTATAAAATCGACAGGGACAGCATCGGATTCAATTTCACGGCTCCAAGCTTGAGTTTGCCAGTTTACACACTGCCGGAAAACAACGATGAAGAAAGCAATGTAAAACGAGAGGAGCTTACAACCTGCCTGACGGATGCAGAACTTTCTAAATACCTCGGCATTCATCCGGGATACGGCTGGCACATTTCCGACCTGAAAATTTACGACAAGCCGCGCGAGCTGCGGGTGTTCACGGGCTTGCTAAACACACGGTTTGGTGTGCGGCCTGTGGAAGCGAAGCGACCGCCCCAGAGTTGGTGCTATGTGGAGGACGGCGAATGATAAAAAAATCATACACAGTTTATCCTTGCCCAAAATGTGGAAGTGGACTTCTTGCGTGGGGAAAGAAAATCAAGACCAGCAATCCGAAGATAACAGTGTTGTCAGCCCCGGGGACTGAAATTTGTTGCCTGATGTGCGGTCATTACGCACCAACACTCAAGCAGTGGAACGGCGAGGAACGAAAGAAATGCACTTAACCCTTTACGGTGACCCACGCACCAAGAAAAACAGCGCCCGCATCCTGCAAGGGCGCGGAGGGCCGCGCTTTGTAGCCCCAAGCGCGGCGTTTGAGGAATACCAGACCGGATGTCTATGGCAGATTCGCGCCCCGCCTGAGCCTATTTCTGCCCGCGTGAACGTGCGGTGCGTGTACTACATGGCTACCCGGCGCAAGGTTGACCTTGCAAACCTGATCGAGGCCACCTGCGACATACTGGTAAAAGCCGGTGTGCTGGCAGACGACAACAGCCGCATCGTTGCCGCCCACGATGGCAGCCGGGTGGACTACGACAAGCAAAAACCCAGAGTGGAGATCTGGATTGAGGAAATGGAGGAATAATATGGACTTGCCAAACAAAAAGTACTCCGTCATATACGCAGATCCACCGTGGAACTATCTGCAAAAAGGAGCGGCTGGTAAAAAACAAGGGTACGCAGCCCAGCATTACAAAACTATGACCACCGATGATATTTGCGCTCTGCCTGTCCAACAGCTTGCGAGGGGGGGATGCCTATTATTCATGTGGGCAACGTTTCCTACACTCCCGGATGCACTTCGAGTTATGGATGCTTGGGGGTTCACTTACAAAACCGCTGCTTTTGTTTGGGTGAAAAAATACAAATGCGGAAAAAACTTTGTTGGGATGGGTGCGTACACACGTGCAAACGCAGAAATTTGCCTGTTGGGTGTGTCGCATGACTTTTGCGCAAAAAAGCAGATAAAAAGCCACTCCGTGCGGCAGGTTATTGAGGAGCCTATCCAAGCGCACAGCGTAAAACCAGAAGAAGCAAGGCGGCGCATTGTTGATTTGCTGGGGGATGTGCCGCGCATTGAACTTTTTGCCCGTCAACGTGCGCCCGGCTGGGACGCATGGGGAAATGAAATAGAAATGGAGGATAAAAACAATGACCCGCACATGGACACCTGAAAGCGAACAGCCAAAGCCGCGCACCGGCGTGGACTACCACACGGTCAAGGCGTGGTTCCAGCAGTGCCGGGATATGGCTGCGGCGGTTGAAGCCCAAAAACAGAAGATCCAGCGCATCCGGGAAGTTGCCGAAAAGACCACCCCAAGCCTGAACGGGATGCCCGGCGGCTGTGGTGCCGGTGACAAGGTCGGGCTTGCTGCAGCAGATATCACGGACGAGCAGCGCCGTCTGCAGCAGATGGAAACAGACCTGTGCCTGCTGCGCATTGAAGCCACCCGGCGGGCGTACTGTATCACGGCAAGCAAATCCAGCAAAAAACAGGCTGACTGCCTGTGCATGTACTACGTCAAGAACAAAAAGCAGCGCGAGGTCTGCGAGGAGCTGGGGCTTTCGGAAGAAAACCAGGTCTCCATCTACATCAAGTGGGGCAGCATCTATCTGGCAGAGATTTGGGACAGCTTCGGCAATGTTGCACAAACCGCACAAAACCCGCCCTGATTTTTTGCAATGCACCTTCATACTGCAAATATCCAAATGACACAGGCATTGTGCTAAAATTGGTATAAGCGGAATCGCCGAAAGCGATAAGACGCTTGCCACGCAGTCTCCGAAACGAATCCCCCCGAAATGCTTCCTCCCAAGGCTTGACCGGCATTTTTCTTCCTCTCGTTTCGCGGGCTGCTTCTATGCCGTTATAGCTCAACTGGCAGAGCGCCGCCCATTTAAGGCGGGACAACGCTGGTGACACATCTCGGACATCACTGCGCACTTAACCAATGCGCATATACAGACTTGATGGTGCCGGTTCGAATCCGGTTAACGGCTCCGACACGCTGCTCTCCCGAAGCAGCGACCACCTGACGCATGGGCTGACATCCCGCTTGTGGCTGCGTGTAGAGTGGCAGGGTATCCTTACCTGCCCTCACAACCTCCGCACGCACCGGAGGCCACATAATCCGTACACCGGTTTCCATAATTCCCCCGGCAGGATGTGCGTCAACAGAACCAGCATGGAAACGTGCTGGTTTTTCTTTTGTTATATGCCGCCTGAGCGCAGTTTGGAGCGCGGCGCGTGTGTGTAGACACGGCTGGTTCGATTCCAAGGGCGGCTTTTTATATTCCCGTAGTTCAAGTGATGGAACAGCGGTCTCCAAAACCGCAGGCTGCAGGTTTGAGCCCTGCCGGGAATGCCAGCTGCGTACCCTGTGAGGGGGCTACGCGGATAGCCGGGCATCTGGCGGCGAAAGTACCGGATGCAGCAGCACTCCACCCGTTTACGTTGTCCGAGAAACTGAATGTATACTGGGAGTGCTGCTTATTTTGATATCCTGCCGTTCGTGTGGGCGGCTTTTCTTTTAAGCGATTTTTTGAGAGGCGGTGGCAATGACCTACAAGAAAAAGAATCCGGTAGGCGCACCGCCGAAATATAAAAATTCCGCAGAAATGCAGGAAAAGATAGATGCTTACTTTTCTGACTGTGAAGGAGAGCTTTTGCAGGACGCGAATGGAGCACCAGTTCTGGATAAGTACGGAAATGAAATCTATCTGCATCAGCGTCCGCCCACTGTCACCGGTCTGGCTCTTGCGCTGGGCTTTACATCCCGACAAGCGCTGATGAACTACCAAGGGAAAAAAGAGTTTGTTGACACGATTACGCGCGCAAAAGCCCAGTGTGAAAAATACTCCGAAGAACGGCTGTTCGACCGGGACGGAACGAACGGAGCACAATTTAGCCTAAAGTTTAATTTTGGATGGGACAACAAAGAGGAAAAAACAGAAGAAAACGAAAGCGCAAGCCCGGCAGTCTCCGAAAACAGGCTGTTCGAGCTTTTGGCACCGCAATTCCTGCCGACATGGCAGAAGATCATGAGAGGCGATGCAGACGAAGCGCTGGAAAAGGGTGGACGCGGATCCACAAAATCCAGCTTCTGCAGCATCGGCATTATCAAACTTCTGCAATTGCACCCGGATTGCAACGCGGTATGCATCCGAAAGGTGGGCAATACCCTGCGAACGTCCGTGTATGCACAGATGCAGTGGGCGGTTGACCAGCTGGAACCCGGAATGTGGAAATGTACGGTCTCTCCAATGGAGATGACAAACAAAAACACAGGTCAGAAGATTCTATTTTTCGGTCTGGATGACCCCGGAAAAATCAAGTCTATCAAACTGCCGCACGGTTACATCGGCATTCTATGGTTTGAAGAGCTAGACCAGTATGACGGAGAGGAACAAATCCGCAACGTGGAGCAGTCCTGTCTGCGTGGAGGAGATTTCTCTTTCACGTTCAAAAGCTTTAACCCGCCTGCATCACCCCGTAACTGGGCAAACCGTTATGCTCTGGAAGTGCGCGACCGCAAGATCATCCAGCACTCCGACTACACGATGGTGCCGCAGGAGTGGCTTGGCAGGCGTTTCCTTGATGACGCAGAAAATCTAAAGAAACGCAACCTGATCGCCTACAAGCACGAGTATCTGGGCGAGGTGACCGGCTGCGGAAAGGAAATCTTTACCAACATCAAGGCGGAAAAGATAGACCCATCCAAGTTTGAGCGCAAATATCACGGCATTGACTGGGGCTGGTATCCAGACCCCTTTGCTTATAACTGCATGAGCTACGACGCAGCACGCAAGACCCTGTATATCTATGACGAGATCACCGTGCGGCGTACCCGCAACGAGGACACGTTCAAGATGCTGCAAGACAGGCACGTCATGGAAAACCCGGAAAGCGAGCGCCTGACCGCAGACAGCGCAGAAAACAAGAGCTGCACCGACTTTACCGCGTGGGGTATCAAGTGCTTGCCAGCGCTGAAAGGCCCGAACAGCGTGGGGCAGGGCGTGAAGTGGCTGCAAAGCCTGACCGCCATTGTGATAGACCCGGTGCGATGCCCGGACACACTGAAGGAGTTTACCGAGTACGAGTATGACGCGGACAAGAACGGCGAGCCGTTGCCCGGATACCCAGACCACGATAACCACCACATAGACGCTACACGATACGCCATGGAGCTTGTGTGGCACAAGCCCGGAAAATAAGGAGCAAAGCAAGTGAGAACATACCAAGACCTTGAAGCGGTGCAGAACGACCCCGCAGCCAAAACCGCTTTTGTGCAAAGCTTTATTGCGGAGCACGCTACAAGCGCCCCGGTGCGTACCGCTGAAAAGGCTGACAAGTATGACAGGCAGCTGAACACCGGCGTGGATGACTTTCTGGATGCACTTGCCGATATCGACTACAAACTCAACGGCATCACAAAAAGAGCCCGCCCGGAGACCGTTAAAAGCAACTCCTTCCACCGTCTCAACGTGCAGCGTGTGGCGTATAGCCTTGCAAACGGCATTACCCTGCCGGGTGAGGACAACGCAAAGGCAAATCTGGGTGAAAGCTTTGACGAGCAGCTTTACCGGCTGGGTTACCTTGCCTGCATCCATGGGGAAAGCTTTGGCTTTTGGAACAACGACCATCTGGACGTGTTTAAGTTGACCGAGTTTGCGCCCCTGTACGACGAGCAGGACGGCACCATGCGAGCCGGTATCCGGTTCTGGCGCTTGCAGCCAGACAAGCCCATGCACGCTGTACTGTATGAGGAGAGCGGCTACACCCGCTACACCGAGGACAGCAAGGGCGAGAGCCTGTTGCATCAGGACGGCGAGCAGCAGCCCTACAAGACAACCACGACCACAACCCCCGCCGGGGACGAGATCGTAGAGGGCGAGGGCTACGGCGCGCTGCCCATTGTGCCGCTGTGGGGCAGCATCGCCAAGCAAAGCACGTTGGTCAACCTAAAAGGCTATATCGACAACATTGACCTGATCGTCAACGGCTTTTGCGATGATCTGCGCGAATGTGCGCAGGTGTATTGGCTGATCTCCAACTACGGCGGCATGAATGACGATGACTTGCGCCGGTTCATGCAGCGGCTGCGCTTCAATCACGCCGCCAACGTAGACAACGCCGGAGACAACGGCGGCAGTGTGCAGCCATACACGCAGGAAATACCAACACAGGCGCGGGAGACCCTGCTGCAGCGGCTGCACAGTTCCCTGTATGAGGATTTCGGCGGTCTGGACGTGCATTGCGTGAGCGCAGACAGCACCAACGACCATCTGGAAGCCGCCTATCAGCCGCTGGACGAGAACGCCCGCGACTTTGAGCAGCAAATCACCAAGTTTGTGCGTCAGGTGCTCAAGATCGCCGGTCTGCCGGACGCAAAGCCGCAGTACACCCATGTGCGTATCTCCAACACCAAGGAGCAAGTGGACATGGCGATTGCAGAAGCGACCATCATCGGAAACGAGATGGCAATAGAATTGCTGCCCAACCTGACGCAGGAGCAAAAAGAGCAGGCAAAGGCCGCGCTGATGGCAGAGAGCGCAACGCGGGAGACCGTGGACGAGGAGGACAACGAGGATGAAAACTCATAACGGGATGAAAATATTTATCTGGATTTTCTTTGGCGTGTGCGTTGCGCTTATCATTGGAAGCGCAATTTTGGACGCCGTTTTATCTGTTTACTACGTCAAAGGCGTTTTTAGCGCAGATATGCCTGAATGGGCTAAATGGGCGCTTGTGACTATTGCAGCGTCATGAAACAAACTGACCTTGACCGCATCTCCACCCGGCAGCTGAACCGTCTGCGCCGCCGCATTTTGCGGGTCTATGGAACCGCCCGCCGGGAAATGACTAAGCAGCTCACCGAGTTTCTGGAGCGCTACCAGAAACTGGACGCCTACAAGCGGGCGCAGCTGGAAGCCGGCGAGATCACCGAGAGCGACTATCGCACATGGCTGCGCAATCAGGTGTTTCAGTCCGAGATGATGCACCAGAAGCTGGACAACATCATCCAGACATGCACCACAGCCCAGCAGACGGCGTACAAGCTGGCGCGAGATGAACAGTACGATATCTTTGCCCTTGGCGCAAACTGGGCGTTCTATGAGCTGGAACAGGCCGCAGGCGTGGCGTTCAATCTGACCTTGTACAACACCGAAGCGGTCAAGCGGCTGCTGCTGGAAAACCCCAAGCTGGTGCCCAACAAGCGCATCAAGAGCGAAAGCAACCGCACCTACGATGCCCGGGTGTTCAACCGGTACGTCATGCAGGGCATTGTGCAGGGCAAGAGCGTCCATGACATTGCGGTGCAGGCTGTGAAGGGCATGGCAGACACCGAGGCGCACTGGGCGATGAACAACGCCATCACAGCCCTTACAGGCGCACAGAACGCCGGGACGATGCAGCAGCTGCGCAACGCCCAAGCCATTGGCATTGAGGTGCAGAAGCGCTGGAATAGCACGCTGGACTACCGCACCCGCGAGATGCACCGGCTGCTGGATCAGGAGACCGCCGACCTTAACGAGCCGTTCAAGGTGCAGGGATACGAGATCCAGTACCCGGGAGACCCCAACGCAGCGCCGGAAATGGTCTACCACTGCCGGTGCAAGCTGACCAGCGCGTTGGTCAAGTACCCGAGACAGACCGCAGCCCGGCGGGATAACGTTACAAAAGCTGTCACATCTGACCTGACCTATACCGAGTGGTACAAAGCCAAAGGTGGCACAGAAGCAGAACAGATGTGGTGGGCGGAAGAGCGGGAGCGGAAGAAGAAGGAGGGATGAACCGTGATTCTGCCAATGGAAAACACCGAGAAAATGATTTTTCCGGGCGTTGGCAAGTATGGCATCCCTGAAATCAAGCCGGAAACGGACATCCGCATTGACAAACTAGAATGGATCCCGGTCAATTATGCGCTGACCGCCAAAGACAAGGCCACAAAAGGCGTGCACTTTTACAAGGACGATTACCAGTTTGAACGGTTCTGGAACAACCCAGAAAAATACATTCCCCTTTTGCAGCAGTTTGGCGCGGTATGTTCGCCGGATTTTTCTTTGTACAGTGATATGCCGCTTGCGGTGCAGCTTTTCATGCACTACAAAAAGCACTGGCTGGCTGCATACTGGCAGGCGCACGGCATCCACGTCATTCCAACGCTCTGCTGGTGCGGTGAGCAAAGCTATAACTGGTGCTTTGACGGCGAGCCCAGGAACGCCATCGTGAGCATTTCGAGCCACGGCACGCAATCTGACCCATACGAAGCAGAATGTTTTGCTAAGCACTGCCGTAAGGCGCTGGAAGTGCTGCAACCGAGCAGCATCTTGTGGTATGGCAAATGCCCTGATGAATTTGACTGGAACGTTACCAAAATCAAACCATTTCAATACGAAAGGAGGCACTACCGTGAGTAAAAGAGGTTCAGGCAGTTCCGCGAGAGCGGGCGGAGGGAACGCCAACGAACACGAGTTTGAATCTTTTGTAAATGGCAAATGGGTCACCGATTACAGCAAAATTGCGGCAGAAGAGGCAAAGAGAGCCGCCGTTGTTGTGGACAGTTCGAGATACAAGAAAACGCATAACGATGTTGTGTCTTTTGTGAAAGAGCAAGTTGGCGTTGATCTCAACAAATATCGAAGTGGCGATGGTTCTTCTCCATCACATACTACATATTGGGACAAGAGCGGCCCGAAAGTTGCTTTTGATCTAAAGGGCATGACTTCAAGTGACCGCACAAAGCTGATGCAGTTGTCACAAAAGCCGTTTGGAGTAACGGTTGAACAGGGTGGCGCATGGATTGGCTTTGTTTCGAGGAAAAGGAAGAAAAAGTGAGCCATGAACTTTAACTACAACATCAAAGTCACCGACAACACCCCGCAGCTGCATGAAGCGCTGGAAGCGTGGGTGGAAAGGGTGCTGACCATCTGGGGCATGAAGGTGCAGGACTACGCCCAGCTGCTTGTGCCCACCGGCACGGCAGACAGCACCGGCATAGAGGGCTATGTGGGCGGTGCGCTGAAAGCGTCCCTTACCTACGTTGTATCTGCGGCGCAAAAGACCGTGACCATCGGATCAAACCTGTTTTATAGCGTGTATGTGGAGTTGGGCACCGGCATTTTTGCCGAGAAGGGCAACGGACGCAAAACGCCGTGGGTCTGGCAAGACTTCAACGGCAAGTGGCACTTTACCCGGGGCATGGCTCCCCGCCCCTTCCTGCGCCCGGCGGTGGAAGATCATATCAAAGAACTGCAAGAAATTGCAGTAGAGGAAGGAAACAAGGAGGCGTAATTCATGAATTTGGAGAAAATGTTCAAAACACCAAAAGAAAAGTTCCTGCCCGATGATGTGAAAACTGCGCACTGCGAGGCAGAAGATCTTTTCCTTGAGCTTGCAACGCAGCTTGACGCACTTCCTGAAAGCCGAGAAAAAAGCCTGTGCATGACAAAATTACAGGAAGCGAAGTTTTGGGCGGTCGAATGTATCACCAAAGTTGCACGCAAAAACTAAATACTCAAAGGAAACAAGGAGGTATAAAAGCATGACAGAACTTGAAACTTTGAGCGCATTGCTTGAAGCTGCTGCAAAAAGGCAGATGGAAGCCGATGAAGCATATCACAAAGCCGCCGAAGAGGTGGAAAGCATAAAGGCAGAAATGGTGAGAGTAAAAAACAAGCGAGAAAAAGAACTTCAAATTTGCTTGGGGTATCTTCTCTACCTCTAAAATTTAATATCCAGCGGTTGGCGCACAGCGTCAGCCGCTTTTTTATGCCGTTTTCACACAACTGGCAGTGCTCCCGGCTCATAACCGGGTAGTTGCAGGTTCGAGCCCTGCAAGCGGCACCACGCCGGCAGCACGTCCGGAAAAATAACCTGATTGCCAAGCATGGCAGCCCAAGCAAGGGCAGAAAGGACGAACACACATGGCACTCAAAAGAGCAGATATCCGCAAAATTCTGGAAAACGCCGAAACCTCCAACGATGACAAGGCGAAAGCCATTCTGGACGCCTTGCACGAGGAGACCGATGCCCTCCGGGACGAACTGGATACCGAGAAAAACGCCCGCGTTGCAGCGGAAAAGGAACGGGACGCAGCCAACAGCGGTAAGCAGACCGCAGAGCAGGCGCTGACCGACTACAAGACCCAGCAGACCGCAAAGGAATCAAGAGCCGCCAAGGAATCAAAGTTCCGGGAGCAGCTCAAGGCCGCAGGCGTGCTGGAAAAGTACTTTGACCGCATTGTGCGCTTGTCCGGCGAGGACATCGACAAGATGGAACTGGACAGCAAGGGCAACGTGAAGAACGCGGACAAGCTGGCTGAGAGCCTGAAAACCGATTGGAGCGACTATGTGGGCAGCACCACCACCAAGGGCGCACAGGTGGACAACCCGCCCGCAAACACCGGCTCCAAAATGACCAAAGAACAAATCATCAACATCAAAGACGCAACCGAGCGTCAGGCAGCCATCGCGGCAAATCCTGAAGCGTTCGGACTTGCAGCAAAGGAGTAACACATGGCAGCACCCGAAAATCTGACTACCGCATCTCAGATTACCACCACTATCCGCGAAATCGACTTCGTGACCCAGTTCCAGAAGAATTGGGACGCGCTGCGCACCATTCTGGGCATCTCGCGCCCCATCCGCAAGGCACCCGGCACTAGGCTGGTATCCTACAAAGCCACCGTTGACGGCGGCCTGCAGGGCGGCACCGCTGTGGGCGAGGGCGAGGACATCCCACTGACCAAGACCAAGGTCGAGCCTGTGACCTATGCCGACATCGAACTTGGCAAGTGGGCTAAGGCCGTTTCCATCGAAGCCGTCACCAAGTACGGCGCAGAAGTGGCCGTGGATCGCACCAATATCGCTTTCCGTAACGAGCTTCAGAAGAAGGTTCTGACCGACTTCTACACCTTCCTCAAGACCGGCAAGCTGGTCGGCACGCAGAAGACCTGGCAGCGTGCGCTGGCTATCGCAAAGGGCGCAGTCCTGAAGCGCTTTGCAAACGACAATCTGGACGTGACCGAGGTCGTGGGCTTTGCCAACATCATGGACTTCTACGACTATCTGGGTGACAAGGAAATCACCGTTCAGACCGAGTTTGGTCTGAACTATGTGAAGAACTTCCTCGGCTACAGCACCCTGTTCCTTCTGCCTGACGCTTTCATCGAGCAGAAGAAGGTGATTGCCGTCCCTGTGGAAAACATCGACCTGTACTACGTTGACCCCGCAGACCGCGACTACGCCACCATGGGCGCAAACTACACCGTTTCCGGTGAGACCAATCTGCTGGGCTATCACACCGAGTACAACTACAAGAACGCCACCACCACCAACTACGCCATCATGGGCATGAAGCTGTGGGCAGAGTATCTGGACGGTATCGCGGTCGTGACTGTCGGCGCGTCCAACACCGAGCCTGCCGTTGCGGCGTCTGAACTCGGCGGCTGATACGAAATAAGGAGGTGACCCCGCATGACTGTGCCAGAGCTGTGCGTTTACACGCACAATTTTTTTGACCGGTACGATGACCCCACCGCCGGGGAATTTACCTTTACGGCAGATACTGTCCCCGCTGGAGTGTCCGCCGGGCAGTATTTCCTTGTGTGCGGGTCTATCTTTAACGACGGCGTGCACAAGGCGGGAGACGGAGACCTTACCCCGGAAACCTTCACCGGCACGGTGCAGCCTATGCGCGTCCCTCCTGATTTTGTGGCGCTTGCCCAGAAGATCACCGACTACGATGCAGCCACCCCCGGCGGTGGGCGCTATGTTTCCCAGTCCTTCAACGGCTGGAGCGGCACCATGGCCACCGGCACGGACGGCTTGCCCGCAGACGGCTGCACCCACTACCGCCGGGAAATCAACCAATGGAGGAAACTGTAATGCCTGTAAACGATTTCACTAAATTCACCGTGATGGAGAATTTCACAAAGAAGTTCTGCTTTATGGTCAAAAAGCTGGTATCGGACGGCCTGTTTGGCTCTACTACCACATGGGAGGACGGCATGGAGTTCCTTGCCATCGAACGCCATGACCAGACCATTGAAGCACAGCAGGCAGAGCAGCAGGGCACGGCATCCACCTACTCCCTCTATGTGGATAAGGACATCAAGCTGTCCCCCTTCGACCGCATCAAGCGGCTGGACGATGGGCAGACCTACGAGGTTACCACCGCGAGCAGCGACAAGATTTCCCCCGCCGAAAGCCAGATGAATCTTGCCGTTGTGCAGTGCAAAAAGGTGGTGCTTTCCTGATGGGCGCAGAAGAAGCCATTACCACGGCGCTGAACAGCTTTTTTACGATGTTCGATGTTCCTGTATACCCAGAGGATTCCGTGCCGCCGGGCTCTTCCCTACCCTATATCACGGTGAAGCTGGTCATTCCTAAGGGATTTGACGAGAGCAGCACCTTCCATGCGCGGCTGTGGTATCCGGTAGACGGCGGCAAGCTGCCCCTCATCCGCAAAGCCGATGAAATCCGCGCTGCCATTGGCGATTGGCTTACCATCGAGTGCGAGGGCGGCGCAATTCTTTTGTGTGCGGGCAATCCGTGGGCGCAGCCTATGGGCAACCCGCCGGAAAAATACCTGTGCACATACCTTATTTTTGACGTCACATCCTTTGTGGTGTGAGAAAGGATAACACATGAACAAAATGTATCATGCCATTTCGGCAGATGCTTTCAAAAAGCTTCAGTTTCAGGCCGGTGCACTGCTCAAGAAGTTCGACCCGACGGGCGCTACCCCCATTGCAGCGGAGGATATGATCTGCCTGACTTCCGGCGGTATCACCGTCAGCTGCAAGCCCAACGCCATTGATCTGGGCGATGGTCTGGACGAGGTGCCCGAGAACACTTGGCAGTTGAAGCACATCACCAATTGGGATTGTGGCCTGTCTACCACCTGCATGACCGTGAGCGCCGACACCATCAAGCTGGAGTTGGGCGCTGCAGACGTGGAAACGGAAACCAACAAGATCACCGTGCGTGAGGATTACAAGGATGCGGACTTCCAGGATATCTGGTGGCACGGCAATCTGATTGGCGGCGGCTATGCTGCGGTCAAGCTGATGAAGGCCGTGAGCGATGGCGGCCTTGAACTGAAAACCACCAAGGACGGCAAGGGCAACCTCAACCTGAGCCTGAAGGGCCACTACGACATGACCGACACCAGCAAGGTGCCTATGGAGTTCTACGTCAAGGAGGCAGAGTAATGATCCTTACCATCAATCTTGACCCCGTGGAAGCCCTGCCCAAGCTGTATGACGCGGTGGACGGCATCACCCGCATGATCATGGACGCAAAGGACAACGTGGATAACCCGGAGACCAAAGCCGCCCGGGAGACCATTGTTGCCAACGCCATGAAGCTGCTGGGTGCAGAGCCTTCCGAAACCGCAGAGGGCAAGAAAAAGCTGACCCCGCGCGAGTTTGCGCTGGCTGCGCTGGACTTTATCAAGCCCCTGATGAAGCTTGACCCGCAGCGCACCATGAACGCCCTGCACCAGCTGTACACGCTGGAAAAGGGCGAGAAAGACACCCTGCCCAAGGCATTCACCGCGCTGACCAAGTCCGTGATGCAGGAGGATATGCAGGATTTTTTGTCATCGCTGGCCGACTTGAACGGCCTGAGTTTTGGCACTACCTCTGCCGAGCCGACATCCAGCATCTCCGCGCCTACGGAATAAAGTATTTCGTCTGGTTCGTCATCAGCGAGATGCGCGAACGCCACCGCACAAAAGCATACCAGCTGTATACGGCTGATATGCTTTTTCTTTGTGCTGTATCGCTGGGGCAGCAGGTGGAGCAGTCCTTCAGCGAGATCATGGCAGAGTATGACAAGCCGCTATCCCAGCGCCGACACGAAACAACGCTGGAAGAAGCGCAGGCGTGCTGGGAAAAGACGCTTGCAGACAGTAAAAAAGCCGCAGAGCAGAACGGAGGTGGTGAGACCTGAACATTTTCAATTTGATGGCCACTTTGGGGCTTGATACCTCCGAGTATGAGCAGGGCATCGAGCAGGCCCAAAAAGAGACGCAAAGCGCCGCAAACTCGCTGAACCGCAGCGCAAACACCGCCGGGAGCGGCGTTTCAGGCATGGCAAGCCAGTTTGCAGCAGCCAGCGCAAAAGCAACTGTCCTTGCAAATATGCTTACCTCGCTCGGAACAAAGGCGGTAAGCTTTGCAAAGGGCTTTGTGGAGATGGGCATTTCTTATAACGCCCAGATAGAAAAGTACACCACCGGCTTTACCAATATGTTGGGCAGCGCACAGGCCGCGCAGGAAGCCATGCAGGCCATTCAGGAGGACGCAGCCCGCACCCCGTTTGACGTGGCATCCCTGACGCAGGCAAATCAGCTGCTTATCAGCGCGGGAGAAAACGCCGCGTATTCCCGCAAGGTCATCAATGCACTGGGCGATGCTGTTTCTGCCACCGGCGGCGGTAACGCCGAACTATCCCGCATGGCTGCAAACCTGCAGCAGATCGCAAACGTGGGCAAAGCTGCAACGATAGACATCAAGCAGTTTGCCTATGCGGGCATCAATATCTATCAAATCTTGGCAGATTACACCGGCAAATCGGTGCAGGAAGTCCAGAGCATGACCATCAGCTACGACCTTCTTTCGCAGGCGCTCATAGCCGCAAGCGAGGAGGGCGGGCGCTACTATAACGCCATGGACACCCAGAGCCAGACCATGAACGGGCGTATATCCACCCTGAAGGATAACGTCAGCCAGCTGGCTGGGCTTTTGACTGGAAATCTAACAAACGCTCTTGGTGGCGTTATTTCCAAACTGAACGAAATGGTTATAGCCGCTCAAGACGCATACAAACTTGACGGATGGAGCGGCCTTATCGGAGAAATAACAGGTCTTACCAGCGTTATAGACAAGGCTAAATCCTCTGCTGTTGGCCTGAAAGCTGTTTTCGATGCTTTGAAAAGTGGAGAAATTGGCATTTTCCATGGTGACTGGGATGCTGTTTATAAAAAGGCATTCAATTCAGACCAAGAAATCAAAAAAATCCAAAAAGAAAGCAGAAAAAACTGGGACACTAACCATAGTGGCATGGTCTGGGACGAAAATGACGGATGGGTGCCCGCTAAAACAAGCGGAACATCTGGCAGTTCCATCGTCATAAGTCCTTCCGGCAAGACTGGCAAAACTCCCAAGACTGGCAAAACCCCAAAATCCACTTCCAATACCGAAACCGTCATAGCGTCCGTGTCGCACACCGCAACCACCACCGCACAGAATGCGCTGGGCGCTGTGACTACAAGCGTTGAGACCTTGCAGGAGAAGGTAAAGGACGCAGCGGGCAACATCAAAGACCGCGTGACCGAGACCACCACCGAAACCGGTAAAGAGATGGTCAACGGCGTTGCTACCACCTATACGCTTGTGACCAAGAAAGTTACGGACGCGAACGGCAAAATAAGCACCACGACCAAGAAGGTCTACGCCGATATGTCCAAGACACTGCTTGGCGCCCTGACCACCATTGCAGAAAAGACCTTCAACGGCATCACCACCACTACGCAGCAAGCTGTGGAGACCTACGCGGACGGCAGCCAGCACATCAAAACAACCGCCACCGAGACCGGCGAGCGCATTGTGGACGGCGTGCGGCAGACCTACACCAAGGTCATCAGCTACATTGACGGCGTGCAGGACAAGGTGACAGAGACCGCGCAGAACATCGACAAGAGCATCAAGGCGACCCAAAAACGCATTGATGCGAACCTGAGCAAAGCACAGCAGCAGCTTAACAGCGGCATTTTCAAGAATGGCAAGAACCTTTATACCGACCTGAAGAATCAGGACTGGGCGGCGCTTGGGCTGGATATCGTCAATGTGATGTGGGGAGAGGTATCACAGGAGCAGCGCGAGGTGCTGTCCGACTGGGCTGCCAAAGCGCTGGAAGCCATCAATGAGGCGTATTCCGGCGGCGGTCTGAGCGAGGCGTTCAAAGCCTTTAAAAATGTGCTGTCCAACGGCATCAAAGCAGAGACAAACGGCGTCACAACGGACGTTAAGGGATTGGGCAAAGTGTTTCAGGATCTGGGCATCAACGTTTCCGATGTCGGCAGCAAGATCATGAGTATGCTGGGCACCATGGGCACGAGCATGGGCACCTTTGCAAGCGAAGAAGGCACCAAAATTGCAGGCCTTGCCGGGAGCATGGGCAGCCTTGGCACGATCGCCGAGGGCGCAGGCGGGCTGATCGCAAAGGTGGGCAGCCTGATTATGGCAAACCCGGAGGCCGCCGCGATCATCGCCATTGTGGCGGGCGTGGTGGCGCTGGGCGTGGCGCTGTGGGCAAAGTTTGGCAAGAGCAGCGGCGGCGGGCAGGCTGTGAGCCACTACGAAAGCCCCTTTGCCGGGCATGACGTGTACGACAGCCTGACCGAGTTCTCCACCCGGGCGGCCATGCAGCACCGCTACATAAAAAAGACCACCGGCACGGATGCACAGCTTGGCATTTTGCAGCAGATCCGTGATATGCTGGACGAGCATCTGCCGGATATCGGCACCGGGCAGCTTGTCATGGACGGCGAGAAGGTGGCCGATATGCTCACACCGCGCCTTGCGACTAACATGGATACCAGCATGGGCGTGTACACCCTGCGGGCAGAAAGGGGTGTTTAAATGGCAATCCACAGCGCAAAGCTGGGCAATTACAACACCCATACAACATGGGGGCTGTACATGAAGGTGGGCAGCCCGAGCATCGGCGAGCCTGAGCCGGACGAGACCCTTGTGCAGATACCCGGCTCTGACACGTTGCTCAACCTTACTACCTCTCTGGACGGCAAGGTGCACTACAAAAAACGCACTATTACCATGGAACTGCTGTGCACCGCGCCTAAAAAGCTGTGGAAAGTACTGCAAAGCCGTCTGCACAATGCCCTTGAGGGCAAATGGCTGCAATGCGTGTTTGACGATGATCCATCGTGGTACTGGGAGGGGCTGTGGCACGTCAAATTCGTGCCGGGGCGGCTTTCCGCTACGGTCACCATCACCGGCAGCTGCAACCCGTACAAGTACAACGTCTACGACGGCACACAGGATATCCGGTGGGACGACATCAACTTTGAAACGGACATCCTGCGGGACTACCGCAGCATTGCACTGCCCGCCAATACGCCGGTGGACGTGGTCATCTACGGCGCACCGCACACCGCGGCGGTCTATTTCCAGCGCGGCGAAAGCGCGGCAAATGTGTCGTTGCAGGTCAACAAGTCCTATGCGGGCAGCCTTGCCAAAACGACCGAGTGGCAGTATCTGGAGGGGCTGGATATCCCGGACGGCGAAAACGTTACCCTGACCTTTACCGCCACCGCTGCAAGCAGCATCACCATCAAGTATCTGGGGGCAAGCCTATGAGCTACAAGATATACGCAGGCACAGGATATACCGCATACGACATGGAGGACAAGGTCTGCATCTATGCGCCCGGCTCTGCGTTGGAGACCACAAAGCTGATCAGCCCCACCCTGACCCGGGAGTTTGGCAAGGCCGGAAGTCTGGAGTTTACCATCCCGCTGGGCAACGTGGCGCACAGTGCCCTGCAAAAGCTGAAAACGGTGATATCCGTGGAACAGGACGGAAAGGAAATCTGGCAGGGCCGGGTCATGAACCACGAGCAGGATTTTCTGCTGCGGCAGAAGGTGTACTGTGAGGGCGAACTTGCCTACCTCAACGACACCGATGTGCCGCCCTACACCGCCAAGGACGTGACCATCCGGCAGTTTCTGGACTTTCTCTGTGACAACCACACGAAGCTTACCGATGAGTACAAGCAGTTCTATATCGGCAATGTAACCGTGGAAGAACAGCGGCGGTATGTTCCGGTAGCCGAAAAGTGCTATATGGAGCTGGACTATGCGGCCAGTAGCCCGGATGCAGACGGAGACTACCGTCAAGATTGGGGGCTGTACTCCAAAAACGAAAACCGGCTCATTGAAGGATTCTCAACAGTATTTTCCGACTATGAGGACGTGCAGACCCCTCCAGAAAAGAGCTGGACACTAAACGAGATCAAGACCAGAGAAGACTATCTCATCTGGCGCACAGGAGACAACCAGTTCACCCTCCGCCGGAACGCGGTCTCTCAGGGAAGCAAGACTTACGATGCAGAGCAGACCATTGTAAATCCTTCCATCACCACGCCGATAGAAACCTATAAGTTTGACGCCACCATAAAGGTGACCAAAAAGGACACCGAATCCAAAACGTACAGCATCAAGACGGAAAAAGACGGCACGGTCAACGTGTACGTCGGCGGGGAAAAGTCCGCAGACTACACCCCGCAGCTTGTGGAGGAGCTGCACGGCTTCGGCGACGGCAAGAACTACGGCAAAACGTGGGACATCCTGCAAAGCGAGCTTGTGGATGTGTACGGCGGCTACCTGTGCCCGCGCCGCGAAGTGATAATGCCAGACTTGGATATAGCCGTCAGGCAGCTGGACTATGTACAGGATGCAACAGAACGCAATACGCAGGGCATCACCTTCGGCACGAACCTGCTGGACTTGACCAGCTACGTCAAGGCAGAGGATATTGTCACCCGAGTAATCGCCATCGGCAAGAAAAAAAGCGGCTGGTTTTTGTGGGAAACCACCAATACTCTGACCGCCACCGCCAACGATGAAACTGCCCAGAAGCTTTACGGACTTATCACCCGGTATATTGTGCTGGACGGCACGGCCAACACACAGCAGTCCCTGCAGGACGAGGCTGACATGGAACTTGGCAAGCACTTACGCCTTGCGGACGGCATCACGGTGAAAGCCGTAGACCTGAGGGACGCGGGCGTGGACGTGGACAGGATCGCTTTCGGTAAGCTGACCCACATTATTTCCGCGCCCCATGGCATTGATGTGTGGATCAACTGCAACAAGCTCGTAGAGCCGCTGGACAAGCCAGACAAAAAGGTGTTTACATTCGGCAAAAAGTTTTCCAGCATATCCGACCTGCAGGCTCTGAGCGCCCGCAAAGCAACCACCGCGTATGACCTGAGCCGCACGCTCAAGGGGTACGCATCTAATGTGCAATCTTATGCGCTGCAAACGATGGAGGCATACGATGAAACCGTTTAAAGAAGTAATTGACGGCATCCGCAAAGCCGTCATGGCATCCGAGGTGCGCGAGGACATCGCCCAGATGGGCGAGTATGTGGAGCAGTTCGCCAACACGGCGGGCGAAAACATCCAGAAAGCCATCGACCCCACCCTCTCCCTCCCCGGTAAGGCTGCGGATGCAAAGGCGACTGGAGACGTGCTGAAGGAGGAGACGGAGAGAGCAAAGGGGGTGGAAAGCCAGCTAAAGGAAGATATAGTTAATACTAACAACTTTGATGCCGTTGTTATATTTAAGGATTCGAAATTACCAAACGCAACCAACAATGGATTTACCATTGCTGGTTCTTCCGGTTTTTATCTTTCAAACCTTTCAAATCAACGTAGAATCGAATATAACTTCTCTGATATTGCGTCTGAACTTCCCGATGTCACAACGTGGAATGAGAATACAAAAACATTTACTTTGACTTTAGGAAGCGAACAGCAATTCGGGGTTGACCTTTTGACTGGAAAAGTACAAACAGCGCCAATTGTTAATAAACGTTCAGCCAGTTTCTTATCTCTATACTGGGTTTATTATAATCAATATGGCGGTAAAATTTTTGAAGATTGCGCAGCACACTATGCGGAACTTGTCAATCCGCTATCAAATACAGTGCGCTTTTTAAGTGCGCGCGATTTTGATGTAATACTTACAAACAGTACAAAAATAGAACGTATGGACGCTAACGGATTTGCTTTGACAGGCGATAATGTGTTATATATCGCAAACTTTAAAAATAAAAGCCGGATAACGTATACGTTCGAGGATATTGCTGCTAAAATTGGTAGCACTTATGCATTGTGGGATGCAGACAGTAAAACATTTAGCATAAACCTTAATGGCGGTGAAAAACGATTTGGGTTTAATTTGGATAGTATGTCCTTTGAGGTTCAAAATACACTTAACGCTAGATCGGATGATTTTGTTGTTTTGTACTGGGTTTATTATAATCGATATGGCGGTAAAATTCTCGAAAGTTATGCTGCAATCGACTATAACGATAAAAAAGGAAGTTATCTGCTATCTGATGAATTTCAAAGAGATGACTTCAATGCTTCTTATCACACAGGTGCAAAAGATTTTTACACAGTCTGCAAAAGATATTCTTCGCTGTTTAACGGAGATGAAATAAATAATGTTGTAACAGTCAATCGATGCGAGGCGTTCTTGTGGTTTACAGACCCACATCTTTTTACTGCGCATACTGACATTGGTAGCGAATCTATGATGGAAGAGTACGTTTCGCAAATCCAAAAATACTATAACAGCACACCAACAAGCTTCGTTTTGTGCGGTGGAGATTGGCTTGGCAATAGCGATGTCCCAGAAATGGCTTGCTATAAGATGGGCTATATTGACGGCATCCGTCGATCAATGTTCGATAAACTCTATATGTTGGTTGGGAACCATGACACGAACTATCAAGGTAAAAAAGATGCTAATAGCGAAAGATATACAACACGTTTAAGCCGGGTGGCTATTCGTAATTTGTGGTACAGAGATACAGGACGTGCCTACTACGATTTCAATGGAGTAAACACTCATTTTTACTGCTTCGATACCGGCATAGAGAATCAGGCGCTTACCTACGATAACAATTACGGATACGAGCAGGCAGCATGGTTCGCTGAAAATCTAACGAAAGAGCGATTTGCCCATGTAGCAATCGCTGTGCACATCTATTCCTACCGGACAATTCCGACCGGCGCTGTGCCGGATGACGTGCAGCCTTTAACGAGGCTTTTACTCCAAATTTCTTCTGCATATAACCGGCGAAGCGAAATTAGCGTGAACGGAAAAAACTATAACTTTGCTGATGCTACAGGACGGGTGGAATTTATGTTGGCTGGTCATAGCCACGCCGATTATACGCTTGTTGACAGCGGTATCCCGATTATTGCCACTCTTGATTGCGGCAATAATCAGAGTTATAAAGCTGATTGCTCGTTTGATTTGGTATTTGTGGATTACGATAATCGCAAAATTAAATGTATAAGGGCTGGCGTTGGAGAAGACCGTGAAATAAATCTGGATAGCTAAAGAGGGCTTTAGCTTACCATTCGCACACCTACAAAAAATAGAAAGGACTGATATAATGCTCCCTATTATGGACGTTTCACGCTGGCAGAAGCGCATCGACTGGGATAAGGTCAAGGAAAGCGGCCTTGTCTCCGGCGTGATGCTGCGGGCACTGGGCAACAGCGCGAAAGACGCGCCCAGCAAGCCGTACATCGACCCCTATTTCGCCCGCAACTACGCCGAGTGTCAGCGGCTGGGCATCCCCTGCGGCGTGTACTACTACTGCAAGGCGGTCAACACAGCAGAGGCAGACGCAGAGCTTGCCCTGCTGCGCAAGGTGCTGACCGGCAAAACGGTGCAGCTGCCTGTTGCGGTGGACATTGAGGACACCTATGTGCAGGCACCGCTCGACAAGCAGACCCTGACCGACATCGCCGCCCACACGCTGGGCACGGTGGAGCGCTGGGGCTTTTACGCCATGCTGTACACCGGGCTGTACTTTGGCCGTGATAACTTGTACATGGGCGGTGCTGCGCTGAAAAAGTACGATGTGTGGCTGGCAGCCTACCGCAGCAAGAAACCCACACCGGAATGGAACTTCGGGCTGTGGCAGTACACCAGCAAGGGCAAGATTCCCGGTGTTGTAGACGCGATACCGGGCAAGGTTTCCGGCGTGGACTTGTCTGTGCCCTATAAGGACTACGCTAAAATCATCGCAAAGAAGGGTCTGACCCGTCTCCGGGAGGGCGCATGAACGAAAAACAGGCTCTTTTCTGGGTGCTGGGCATTCTTGGCAGCGTGTGCGCAGCGGCGATCACGCTGGACAAGGTGCTGGACATCATACACAAGTACATCAAAAAGGCACAAGCGCCGGACGCAGCACAGGACAAGCGTCTGGACGAGATGGAAAGGCGCATCGGTGCGCTAGAACAGGGACAGCTGCAGCATGGTGCTGCCCTGACCCGCGACCTTGAGCGATTTACCGAAATCGACGAGGTGAACCGCCTGACGCTTGAAGCCGTCCGTGCCCTGCTGGAATCGCAGCTGACCGGAAACAACGTAGCAGCCATGCAAGCCAGCAAGGCGAAAATCGACAACTACTTAATGGAAGGAGTAACCAAGCATGGAAACACTGGTAACTAAGCTTTTGTCTGTTCTCCCCGCATGGGCGGCGCTGCTGCTCATGATGGGCGGGTTCGTTTTTTACGCCCTTGGCGGCATCCGCCTGGGCTACGGCGCGGCGGTCAAGACCCTTGTGCTCAACCTCATCGATCAGGCAGAGCGTGAGATTCAGGGCACCAAGCGCGGCGCAGAGCGCAAGGCGTGGTGCGTCAAGATGCTGCGCACCTGCCTTAACAACAGCCGGTGGGGCAAGCTGGTCAGCTGGGCTATCACCGAAGAGACCATGAGCAAGGTCATTCAGTTTTTCTTTGACCGGGCCCGGTCGGCGTTGGAAAAGCAGTAAGGAGGATATCATGGCAAGCACTACATACGACCATTTTGCCGGTGATGGCAAAATGTACGCCGCACAAGAGCAATTTCGGCACGTCACGAAAATGGTCTGCGCATGTTTTCTTGGCCTCACGAAAACATACCATCTCGGCAATGCAAACAAAATGGTGACGTTTTGTCACCGGTTTGTTGCGCTTGGCAATATGGTGCGCAACGCCGGACAGCTGCCGCAGCCCTTCTGGCTCGGTGCTGCCTGTGGCGGCGGCTCGTGTGGTGCTGCCCGCTGCGCTGCAAGGACTTGACAGACAGAGGATGATCGCCGCCATTAAAAGCGCACCGCTTGGGAGGGTAGACCGTAAGATAGCCTTACTGCGGTACGTTGAGCGGCTTCCGCTGCCGGACATTGCAGCACAGACACATTACAGCCGGACGGCGGTAAGCTACCGGCTGAAAGGCATTGAAAAAATGCTGGATGTGTGATATACTAATCTTGTATATGGATTAGTTTTGAGCTTTTGCTCTGACAATTCAAAAGCGGCAGGCTTTCGGGTCTGCCGCTTTTCTTTTTGCACGATTTGCGGCATTGCCTGTGGGCGGTTCCGCTCTTGATTTTAGACTTCGCCGTTTTGGCGGCATAAAAAATCCCCCACTTTGCCTACAAAGCACCCCGCGTGGCACGCAGGGCTTCGGCAAAGCAGTGGATTTTTTTGTTTTACAGCAGCTTGTAGTGTTCAGCCAACAAAAAGCGGACGTATGCCGGGCAGCCCCGGCTTCCGGCACACCAGTTCTGCACCGTGCGCAGCGGAATGCCCGCGCATTTTGCAAAAGCGGTCTGCGACATTCCGGTGCGGGAGATCAGCTCCCGCATGGACAGGTTCGCCAGATCCCAGATGACGGACAGCCGCTCCTTTTCGGCGTCTAGGTCGATGCAGCCATCAGCGCCATCCTCGGCGCTGAGCGTCACGTTATTCAGAAAAATCTCCTTTACGGCTCGCGGATTGCTCGCCATAATAAAAAGTTCAGCGTTGCTATACATGGTATCCTCCTTTCAAATGCGGTCTTTCACGGACAGGCTGATTTTGCGCACAAAGCCATCAGGGAACTTCTCACCGCTCCAGAGAGAGCCGAGCTCTCCATCGCTGCCGTTGTCGCGGGGATACTCATAGAAGGCTGTCATGCCCAGACTATCGTTGACGCGGCGCAGCTTCACGATGCGGTCGGGAGCAAGCGCGATTTCCCGGGTAAGCTTGCCGTTTTTGTCCAGTGCATCCTCGCACAGCCACTGAAGCGCCGAGATAAACTCGTCCATCGTGATGGTAGAGTGGGCAGCCCAGTCTTTAAAAATGCGGCTGTCGCCTGCAAGAACGATCTTCTTTTTAGTCTCAAAGCTGGTCATGGTAGCTATTTCCTTTTTTTGTGCGATTTTGGTTTCCTTTACTGTCTATAATATACACCCATTGGGTGCAAAAGTCAAGCTTTTTTCAAAAATATTATACCCGATGAACGTATTTTTGCCCACGCTGCCCTTTTGCAGTGTGGGCGCTTTTTTGTCCTTCGTTGTACCTTCGTTGTCTCTCCCGGTGTGGCATTCTGGTACGATAAACGCAAAAGGAGGAGCGCTCATGTGGCACAAGTTCAACCCAAACCCGCGCGGCAGCAGCGTCGGTGACTGTGCAGTGCGAGCCGTTGCAGCTGCCACCGGGCAAAGCTGGGAGCAGGCATACATAGGGCTTGCGATGATGGGCTACGCACTGGGCGACATGCCAAGCGCCAACCGCACATGGGGCGCGTACCTCCAAAAGCGCGGATTTAAGCGCCGCCTTGTCGAGGCAGACTGCTCCACCTGCTACACCGTGGAGGATTTTGCAAGGGAGTACCCGCGCGGGATCTACGTTCTGGGCTGCTCTGGCCACGTTCTGGCTGTTGTCAATGGCGAGTGGATTGATAGCTGGGACAGTGGCGCAGAGTGCCCGATTTATTACTGGTACAAGGAGGACTAAGCAATGCCATACATTCCATACGGATACCAGCCCGGCTATTATGGGCAGGCAATGCCGGATCAGCTTGCACAGCTGCGGCAAAACGCATACCAACCGCCGACAATGCCCGGTCAGGCTGCGCAGCAGGCGGCGCCGTCCATCATCTGGGTGCAAGGCGAGGAGGGAGCCAAGGCGTACATGGTTGCCGCCGGGAACAGCGTTTTGCTGATGGACAGCGAAAACAGTGCTTTTTATATCAAGAGCACGGATGCAAGCGGGATGCCGCTTCCTCTCAGGACGTTTGACTACAAGGAGCGCACCACAGCCGCAAAAACGCCGCCACAAACGGCGCAGCAGCCCGGCGTGGAGTTTGTCACCCGGGCAGAGTTTAACGCGCTGGCAGCCCGCTGTGCGGCGCTTGAGAAGCAAGAGCCTGCAAAACCTGAAACGGAGGTCAAATAAGTATGGCAAACCCTCTTTTTAACGCACTGGGCGGCGGTATGCCCGCCATGCCAAACCCTATGGGTCAGTTCGGGCAGATGATGCAGCAGTTCCAGCAGTTCCGTGCAAACTTTCAAGGCGACCCGAAAGCAGAGGTGCAAAAGCTGCTGCAATCCGGCAAAATGTCACAAAACCAGCTGAACCAGCTGCAGGCGATGGCGCAGCAGTTTCAGCAGTTCCTCCATTAAGTCGTAACCGTGGCCACGGTTCAAGCATAAAAATCATTTAAAACACACGAAAGGAGTACAAAAATGTCTCTTTCTTCCGATTCTGCGGTTCTGACCATGCCTGTTCAGCCCGCAAACACCAACGGCGGCAACGGATTTGGCTTTGGCAATGATGGCGCATGGTGGATCATCATCCTGTTCCTGTTTGCCTTCTGCGGCGGCTGGGGCGGCAACTGGGGCGGCAATGGCAACACCGGTGCCGGTGTCGTTGACGGCTACGTCCTGACCTCCGATTTTGCCAACATCGAGCGCAAGATGGATGGTATCAACAACGGCATGTGTGATGGCTTCTACCAGCAGGCGCAGCTTGTCAACGGCGTGCAGCAGACCGTGAACAACGGCTTTATGTCCGCAGAGATCAGCCGCGCAAACCAGCAGGCGGCGTTCATGCAGCAGCTGTTTGCCATGCAGATGCAGCAGCAGGAGTGCTGCTGCGAGAACCGCTCTGCCATTCAGGGCGTCAACTACAATCTGGCCACCCAGTCCTGCGAGACCCGGAACACGGTGCAGAACACCACCCGGGACATCATCGACAACCAGAACCAGAACGCCCGCGCCATCCTTGACGCCCTGACCGCACAGCGCATCGAGGCAAAGGACGCAAAGATCGCCGAGCAGGGGCAGCAGCTGTTCGCAGCACAGCTGGCGGCATCTCAGGCAGCCCAGAACGAAACGCTCAAGGCCTACATGAGCGGTCAGCTGGCCTACTACAACCCCCGCCCTGTGCCCGCTTTCCCGGTACCCGCACCCTACCAGTACGGTAACTGCGGCACCGGTTGCGGCTGCAACGGTTGCGCTTAATCGAATAACGGCAACTGACTACAATTTGTAGCCTGTTCAGCCCCTGAGCTGATTTTGCAAACCAGAGCGCCGGGGCAAAAGTCCCGGCGTTTTTCTATGAAAGGAGCCGATAAAATGGCCGAATTTAGCAACTCTAACACCGTCAGTGTGGCGGCGGGTGAAAACCTTCCCCTGACCGAGACCGCGGTAAAGGCCCCTGCCTGCATCGTACACCGTGCTGGCAGCGGCCTTGTGACCCTGCGGGGTCTGACCAATCAATGCAAAGCGCGCTTCAAGGTAAGCTTTGGCGGCAATATTGCCATTCCCACCGGCGGCACTGTCGGTGCTATCTCTGTTGCGCTTGCTGTCGGAGGCGAGGCGCTTAACAGCGCAACCGCAATTGTCACCCCCGCAGCAGTGGATCAGTACAGCAACGTCTTTACGGCGGTGTTCGTGGAAGTCCCCCGGGGCTGCTGCGTTACTGTGGCGCTCAAAAACACTAGCACGCAGGCAATCAGCATTGCAAACAGCAATCTGATTGTTGAGCGGGTAGCATAAGGAAAGGAGTACAACATGAGTAAGAATCTCTATGATCTGCGTGAAATGCTCTGCGAGGAGCTGGACGAGTACAACCGCGATGCAAAGAACGGCCTGAACGAGCGCACGCTGGACACCGTGCACAAGCTGACCGACACCATCAAGAACATCGACAAGATCATGATGCTGGAGGACGGCGATTATAGTCGCACCGGCGAATGGGAAGCCGATATGCGCGGCAACTACGGACGCACCGAAAACTACAACCGTGGCAACAGCTACGCAAACCGTGGTCGGCATTATGTGCGCGGTCACTACTCGCGCGGCGATGGTCGGGAGCGGATGATTTCTGACATCGAAAACATGATGCAGGACGCAACCGGCGCCGAGCGTGACGCATACAAGCGTGCTCTGGACATCCTGAACAATATGTGATAAGGGGGGCGGCAGGCATGGACATCGTGGAGATAAACGAGCACATCCGCAAACTGAAATGCGAAGAAACGAACTGGCAGAGCGTGGAAAAGCTTGCCGCCCTCTGCACTGTGCGAAATGAGTTGAGCGAAGCGGAAAGCCCGGAAAACGGCCACGCTCCGCAGCCTGAACCAGTCATGCAGATGGAGTATTCCACAAGACCGCAAGAACCGCAGAGTGAATTTGTAGAGGCTGCAAGCGCTGTGCCGTTCGGCGGGCTGATGGAGGTACTGGACAGGCACATGAACGCAATAAAGCTGGTGTACCCGAAAGAGTATGAGCTAGTAATGCGGAAGATCGTCTCTTTGTCTGAGTGACGATGCCCAATAGGCTGAAGGCACAGGGAAAGTAAGTCGCCCAGCCAAAAAAAAGCCATACATAGCAGCAGCCCCGGGGATCCTGACGGTTCCTCGGGGCTGTTTTTGCGTTTATAAAGCTGTTTTTCAGCGGTGTGTTACCAAAAATGTTACCACGATAAAGAAAAGGACGTCAATTCTCAACGAAATGGCGTCCTTTTTACATGGTGGAGGCGATGGGAGTCGAACAATTAAAAATGATGGATTGTCGTCAAAAATT
>ERZ773147.643-NODE-643-length-41156-cov-12.371402_pt1 | contig 41156 bp, 57 predicted proteins | sample MGYA00580851_ERZ773147 | MGnify/ENA primary metagenome ERZ773147 (study PRJEB29015, sample SAMEA2737818) | human gut metagenome | biome: human gut; feature: human-associated habitat; material: faeces | place: China | collected 2012 ... | reverse complement strand
GTCAATTCAAGCCTAAGGTCTTTCACTGCTAGTTAAAGTCTTAGGTCTTTAACTAGATTTTTAAAGCATTAGTTTAAGTCTTTAAAAATATGTGTGTGATGTTAAAAAAATAGTCTTTGTTGGACTATTTGTGTTTTATTTTATATAGTTATCTTCTTGTAGCATGTTTTTGGGTTTGTTCTTGATTATACTGATATGATGATAATAGTATTTGCAATTCTTCCATAGATTTACTATTTAGTTTATTTTTTACATTTTGCATTATATCAATTCTTTCGCTTATACTTATATCTCCAAATGAAAATTCTCCAGCCATGTTCATATTATTTATTATTTTACTAATAATTTCATCTTTCGTTTGTTGCTCTTGTTTAAATGGTTGACTTGACTTTATTTGATTTTGCTTGTTTAATTCGTAATTAATATCACTTTCTATTTGAGCACGAATATTTGGTATTTTATTAGTTAATGTTGATAGTTTTCTTATAGTATTTGCTAGTTCTACTTCATAATTTGGGTTATTGTTTTGTTTTAATTGAACTAATTTTTTTATTTCTAAATCCATATCAGTTTTTATGGAATCAAGAAATTCTAAATTACTTTCTATTTTATTTTTCAAGTTTTTTGTTTTTTCTATTTTATTTTTTAAATCATTTAGTTGTGAAATAGTAGCTTCGCTATCTTTTTTTGAATCCCAAAAATTAGGAAGTAACATTTTTGATTCTAAATCATGTATTTGTTTAGTTTTAGAATCTACGTCAAAGTAACCTCCATAGTTCTAATATTCTTTTGTTAAAATCGTTATATATGTTTGATAATTCATAGATTTCCATATTATCACCGTATTAATTATAACATTAATATATATTTTTTTCCAGTTAATACTAAAAAAAGTTGTAATTTAATAATTACACTTCTTTATAAACTTTTATCATATAAATTCTTTGTCCTAGTGAAACAAATTTTGATTCGTATTCTGTTTGAACATTGTCTATAATATCATCATTATATAAATCTAGTGATAATTCTTCTATTTTATATCCATAATCTGTAAATGATTTAATTGAATACTCAAATAATTTTCTATTATCTGTTTTCATTATAATTCTTTTTTCACTTTTAAATAAACCATCATATTTTTTTAAGAAATTATCACTAGAAAGTCTTCTTTTTATATGTCTTTTTTTAGGCCATGGGTCTGAAAAATTAAGGTATATTGTGCTTACTTCTTTATCAAATATTTCTTCTATTTCTTCTGCATCTATTTTTATTAGTTTTAAATTTTTTATTTCCATATCTTCTAATTTTTCTACTGCTCTTACCATTACGCTATCAAATTTTTCTATTCCAATATAATTTATGTCAGGATTTTTTAATGCTTTGCCTATTATGAAATTTCCCTTACCCATTCCAATTTCTATTTCGATTTTATTATCATTGTTAAATAACTCATTATATTTTCCTTTATAATCTTTAGGATTTTTTATAATATATTTACTTTTATTTATTTTTTCTTGTGCGCCTTTTACTTTTTTTAATCTCATAATTGTCCTCCAATAAATATTTTACATTATTTATATTAAAAGTAAAGATATGCACCTATTTTTTTATTAAGCATATAATTAATTAGAAATAAAGGAGAGTGTAAAATGAAAAAAGACAGAAACTGTGGAGCTGTTCCATATCCAATTTATCCTACTTATCAAGGAATGATGCCTAACATGCCAGGTCAAATGCCAGCAATGCCAGGTCCTATAATGCCTATTGGTTCTAATCAAATGCCAATGGCTACAAACTATGGTTATCAAACAAGTTCCAATAGTATTGAACAACAATTATCTAATTTAAATAGTCAAGTATCTTCTCTTGAAAAAAGAGTTAGTTCTTTAGAATCTTTAGTTGGTAACAAATATAATTCTTCTAATTTTCAAGTTATGTAATGAATAATTTTTAAAAATTATATTCAGTATATAATTAGAAAGGAAGGTATTTATGAATATTGATATAAGAAAAAGTATTATTAATAATTTTAAAAACAATTCTAAAAATGATATAAAAGAAGCTATAATTTCTTCAATGAATGAAAATGATGAAATAACACTTCCTGGTTTGGGTGTTTTCTTTGAAATACTGTGGAAAAATAGCGATGAAGAACACCAAGATTATATTCTAAATATAATTGAAAGAAATTTAAAAGGAGACTAGTCTCCTTTTAATATTTCCATTTTATTTACTATTATCTGTACTTTATCAAATCTTTTTTCTACTCTACCAAACAAATGAATAACATCTAATCTATTTATATTTTGATTTTTTTCATATACTTTTGGAAATAAAACTAAATCTATATTAGATACTTCATCCATTGCATTTATAAAGCACATTTTTTCATTTTTCTTAGTTGTGTTTTCTTTTACTTTATTAACTAGTAAAACTAATTCAACATCTTTATTTATTTCATTTTCTATTTCATTTATTGATAAAGTATTATATTTTATTTTATATTTAGTTATAGGATGTGTAGTTATATAAAAACCAAACATATCTAGCTCATATTGCATTAATTCTTCTTGTTTAAATTCTTCTTTTTCTTCAATTATTGGTTTTAATTCGTCTTGAAGTAAACTTCCTATTTCACCATAATTAATTATTACATCTAAGTTGTATATTAATGTTCTTTTATTATAATTTAAACTATCAAATGCTCCTGAATAAATCAATGATTCTATAACTTGTCTATTCACTATTTTACCATAACACCTATTTATAAAATCAAATATGTCATCAAATTGTTTTTTATGTCTTTCTTTTAGTATTAATTCTACTGCACCTACTCCAATATTTTTTATTAAATTAAGTGGGAAAAATAATTTTCCATTTTTTTGTATATATTTATCTTCACTTATATTTATGTCTGGTTTAGTTAACTCTACATTTAACTTTTTACATTCATATATATATTCATTTGTTTTTATTGAATTACCTATTACCATATTAAGTAAATTTTTCATGAATACTAAACTATAATTAGCTTTTAAATAAGCCATTTTAATCGATATCATTGCATATGATACAGAATGTGCTCTATTAAATCCATATGAAGCGAATTTTAATATTAACTCATATACTTTTGTAGCTATTTTTTCATCATATCCATTTGCTATACTTCTTGTTATGAATTTTTCTTTTTCATTAATAAGTATGGATTCTTTTTTCTTACTCATTGCTCTTCTTAAAACATCAGCTTCTCCAAGGGTATAAGATGCCATACGTGAAGCAATTAACATTATCTGCTCTTGATATATTATTATTCCATATGTATCTTTTAAAATATCATATAAATCATCATGTATATAATCTATTTTTTCAATGCCTTTTTTTCTTTTAATATATGAATCTATATTATTCATAGGACCTGGTCTAAAAAGAGCAAGTGAAGCTATTATATCTTCAACGTTATCAGGCTTTAATTTTTTGATAAAATTAATCATTCCTTCTGATTCAAATTGAAATATTCCTATTGTATTTGCTTTAGTAAATATATTTATTGCTTTTTTATCATTAATTGGAATATCATCAAAGTTAATATTTAACTCATCAATTGTATCTTTTATGAGTGTTAAATTCTTAAGAGCTAGAAAGTCCATTTTTAAAAGTCCAAGACTTTCTAAATATTCCATTGAATAACCTGTAACATAAAAATCATTATGTGATTTGTCAAGTGGGATAATTTCATCTAGTGGTTTATCACACATTACAACTCCAGCAGCATGAATACTAGTATGTCTTTTTAACCCTTCTATTTTAGTTGCTACTTTATATAAATTTTTAAGTTCCTCATTTATTGAAATATAGTTTTTAATTTTTGAATTTTTATTATAATTCTCTAAAAGAGTTAAGTTTGAATCTATCATTTTACACAAATTGTCTACCATTTTTAATTCTATTGACATTGTTCTTGCAACATCTCTGATAGCTTGTTTTGCACCTAATGTTCCAAATGTTATTATAGGAGCAACATTTTTTATTCCATATTTGCTTATTACATATTTTACCATTGCATCACGATATCTATATTCAAAATCTATATCTATATCTGGCATAGTAATTCTTTCTGGATTTAAAAATCTTTCAAATAATAAATTGTATTTTATTGGATCTATGGTTGTTATGTTTAAAACATACGCTACTAAAGATGATGCTGCACTTCCTCTTCCTGGACCAACTAATATACTATTTTCTTTTGCATATTTAACATAGTCCCAAACTATTAAAAAGTAATTACAAAAACCCATTTTATTTATTATTTCTAGTTCTTTTTTTAATCTATCTACATATATTTTATTTACTGTATTTCCAAATATTTTTTTTAATCCATCTATACATAATTTCTTTAAATACGTATATGAATCTAATGAATCTGGACATTTGAATTTTGGAATCAAGTTATCTTCATGTTCTATTTTTATGTTGCACATTTTTGTTATTTCATAATTATTTGTTAAGTCGAAATTTAATTTTAACAAATCTTTTTCTAGAATTAAATTATTATTTATTAACACATTTTCAACATTTTCTATTAATTGTGAATTTTTAATTGCGGTTAAATATTTTAAATATATATCATCAAATTCATTTAAATAACATATTTGATTTATATATACTTTATTTGTGTTTTGGATTTTTTCATACTCAAATTCATTTTTATATCCTATATATATTTTTTCATATATTTTTTCTAAGGTTTCATATATATCCATATCTTTATATAAAACTATACATATAAGTGAAGCTGAATATTTTTTTAAATTATCATAATCTATAGTTTTTTCGCTATTTATTGTGGATAACTTTATTAGGTTCTTATAACCATTATTATCTATACAATATAAAATTATTTTTTTATTTTCTATTGTTAATTCTAAACCTATTATAGGTTTAATATTATTTATTATACATTTATTATAAAATTCTATTACTCCATACATATTGTTATCTGTAATAGAAAGTGAGCTAATATTGTTTTTTAAAGCATATTTTATTAGTTCATCAATATTTATTAAACTAGACAATAATGAATTATCTGTTTTAATATATAATGGTGTATACATGTTTATCACCTCATTATAATTTTACTATAAATTAGATTTTTTTTAAACATTTGTTTAATTTATTTGACTTATTTTTAATTATATGATAAAGTTATATGGCATAGAAATTTTATTAAGGAGGAAAGTATGGCTAAAAAAGTTACATCATCAAAACCTTTATTTGGAAATAGAAGAAGTCATGCTTGTAATGCTACAAGACATGCACAAAAACCAAATTTGCAAAAAATCACTTTAGATAATGGTGAATCTATCAGAATCTCAGCTAGAGAATTGAGATCATTAAAAAAAACAAGTAAAAATATTGAAGCATAACAAGAATTGAAATCTTGTTTTTTTTTACTTGTTTTCTAAATACAAAGATTATTTATAACTGGTACTAATAAGTCAGCTATTATGGTTGCTAAAAATATATCACCAAATGGTATTATGAATCTAAATATAATGGTTAGTATAGCAACAATTATTCCATATAATATTTGACCAAATTTTGTAACTGGCGTTGTAGTCATTTCTGAACAAATATATATTGATGAAAATATTATTGATCCTGTAAATAAATTAAATATAACAAAATATATATCTAAATTGTTTATAAATGCTGTTAAACTTAGTCCTAAAAATAGAGTTATAAATATTGTTACTGGTATTATATTTTTTATTGATTTTTTCATTATTAAGTATAAAAAACCAATTATAGTAAATAGTATACTTACTTCACCTATTCCACCTGGTACATTACCTACAAAGAATTGTTTTAATGAGCCATATTGTTTAATGTTTTGTTCATATGAGAAATCTGTAATTGTAGTATTTTCTATTGGAGCACTATTATACTTAGTAGCTTCATATGAATTTAAATAACTATAACCACCATTTAATATTGAAAATATTGCTATTACCAAAAATGATAGTGCAACTGTATTAAGAATGTTTTTATTTGTTATTTTATTAAGTACTTTATCTATGGTTACCGATATAAAACAGGACAATATAATTATAATTATTGGTGTCTTAATCGGAATAATTAAACCTAGTATAATACCTGGTATAAATGAATATGAAGTTTTAATATATTTTTTTATATTAACGTTATCTTTACGTAGTATCATAGTATATAAAATGTCAAATATAAACATTGATATCATACATATAAAAATTAACAATAATGGATATATACTATCTATAAATCCTACTTTGCCAGAAAAGAATAAAACTATACCATTTTTATAAAATGCGAATAAAATCAATGGTAGTAATGAAATTAATATACTTTTTTTTATTTTTTCTTTAGTATTTTTCGTATGAATAAAAGGTCCTGTTACATTTTCCATTACTTCTCACACACCTTTTCTATAATATCCCTTAGTTTTATATTTGATGGGCATATATATGAACATAAACCACATTTTATACATTTTTCAGGATGAAGTTTTTTTAATTTTTCTTTATTATTTTTATTATCTTTTATCAAGACTGGTGATATTTTAGCTGGACAATATTTTGTACATTTTCCACATCTTATACATTCTTCTTCTATTTCTTTTGGAATTTCATTAAGAACTATTACACAATTTGTATCAATAGTAGCAACTATATCTTCTTCTTTTACGTAATTACCCATCATTGGTTCACCAATTACTATTTTAGGTTCTTTTATGTTTGTTCCAATTTTATTTATTATCTCATATAAAGGTGTACCTATTTTCACATAAACATTTTGTGGCCTTTTTATACCATTTCCTGTGAATGTTATTATTCTTTCACATAATGATTTATGATATTTTAGTGCTTCAAATATTGCGTATATAGTTGATACATTATTAACTACTATACCTACTTCAATTGGATTTACGTTATAAGTTTTTTTACAAACGTATTTTACTAAATTTTTCTCCCAACCTATAGGGTAACAATCTGGTACTGTAACTATTTTTACTTTTAAGTATGTACCAATAAATGAATTTAGTAAATTTATTAATTCAGTATCACTTTTTTTTACCGCTATAACTGCATTTTCTATTTCATTTATTTCTAGTATTGAATCTATAGTTTCCAATATTTCTTCACTACGTTCTTGTAATAAAACATAATCACTTGTTGAATATGCACTACATTCTGTACAGTTAACTATCAATGTATTGATTTTCTCATTTGTTTTGTACTTTAGATAAGTTGGAAATTCATTGCCACCCATTCCAACTACTCCACAATCTTTTAATGTTTTTAAAAATTCTTCTTTTGTATATTGATTTATTTTTTTATTTACTACTTCTTTTATTTCTTCTTTTTCTTTAAAATCATTTTCTATTACAACACATTTTGCTTTTTCTCCAGTTGAGATTGTTCTTTGAACGTAATCTATGACTGTACCACTGATACTTGAACAAATAGAAATTTTATAATCTCCTTTACGTCTTCCAATTACGCTTCCTTTATAAACATAATCACCTTTTTTTACAGTTATTGTTATATCTGTATCTTTGCCACTTACAAGTGGTACATAAACATATTTTGGTTTATTATAAAATCCTATTCTTTTGGTTTTTGAAATTGATTTATATTTAGGTAGTTTTACTCCATTTATCATAACTTACCTCCGTACATCTATTATACATTTTTTTTGTCGAAAAAAAAAGAGTAAAGTTTTTTATATAATAACTTGGAAATTTTTATTTAAATTTTCTCTTTCTATTTTATATAAAAATACTATATTTATATTTTCAATTAATGTTATAATAAAGGAAAATAATGACTTAATTTGTAAAGAGGTAAATAATATGAATTTAAAAGGTACAAATTTTAATATTAATGTAAAAAAAACTTGGAAATACATAAAAACTTCTAAAAAAAATTTATTTGGTTATGGATTTGTTAGTGTGATAGAGGCTATTATAAGTGCGATTATTCCCCTACTATCTGCAAAAATTATACTAAATATTACAAATGGCATTATTGCCCAATTAATACTTTCTTCTTTATCTGTTTTATTTGTTGAATTACTGCTTCATATAACTATTTATTTTAAGGGATTTTTTTATGAGAAAATATATCAAAAAACATTAACTAATATTCAAATATCGCTTGCTAAGGAAATACTTAATTTAGAAATTGAAGAAATTAATAAAAATTCATCAGGATTATTTATTGACAGGTTAAATAAAGATACACAAGATATTGCAGGTTTATTTATGGAATATACATATTGGATATCGTATATCATAACAAATATAGGTGTTTTAATTACAGTTTTCATATTAAATAAATATTTATTTGTATATGCTATTTTAAGTTCAATAATTGTTTTTTTAATAAATAGAAAAAGTTTGGAAAAACAGTATAAAATACAAAAAGAACTAAAAGCTATACAAGAAAATAAAACAGGATTAACAAGTGAATTAGTTAGAGGAATAAGGGATATTAAAGTATTAAATGCAAGTAATGCAATTTTAAAACAAACAGCTGATAAGATTAAACAAACAACTAATGAACAGATAAATATAATGAATATTAGAAGATTTTATACTTACCTAGAGAGTAATATTAGAACATTTTCAGATTTTGGATTTATAATAATAGGTTGTTTTTTATATAAGTATTCATTTCTAACAATTCCTACATTTGTTATAGTTTATAACTATCAATATAAGATAAAAGATCTATTAACAGGCATTGTTCAAATAACAGAATACAATAAAAAATTTAATATAGCTGCTCAAAGAATATATGAAATAATTGAAAGTGACAAATTTAAGAAAGAACAATTTGGTAACATAGAAATTAAAAAGTTAAAAGGAAATATACATTTTAAAAATGTTACATTTGGTTACAATGAAACTAAAATATTAAAAAACATGAATTTTAAAATAGAATCTAATGAAAAAGTTGCTTTTGTTGGAAAAAGTGGAATTGGTAAAACTACTATATTTAATTTAATTACTAAACTATATTGTGTGAATAAGGGTGAAGTTTTATTAGATAATTATAATATAAATGATTTAACTGCCTCAACAATAAGAAATAATATTTCGATAATATCTCAACATCCATATATTTTTAATTTTTCAATTAAAGATAATTTGTTGTTAGCTAAAAATACTGCAAGTATAAAAGAAATTAGAAGTGCGTGTAAACTTGCTTGTATTGATGATTTTATTATGTCATTACCTAATAAATATGAGACAATAATTGGCGAAAATGGAATTACTTTATCTGGAGGACAAATTCAAAGATTAGCAATAGCTAGAGCTTTATTAATGAAAACAGAAATAATATTACTTGATGAGGCAACAAGTTCTTTAGATAATGAAACTCAAAGTAAAATTCAAGAAGCAATTAATAATTTAAAAGAATGTACAATATTAACTATTGCTCACAGACTTTCAACAATAATTGATTCTGATAAAATATTTGTAATTAATGATGGAATGATAATTGATAGTGGTTCTCATGAAGAACTATTAAAAAGGTGCAATTATTATAGGAATTTATATGAAAAAGATTTAAAAAAATAAATGATTTTAATAAAAAAAATGAACCATAAAAGTTCGCGTTTCCTATCAATTGGAGCCTAATGGAAGAAATATAACAACCTTTTTTATAAATAATTATAAAGTCTTTTTACTCAACGAATAATCTTCTAAAATTTTATATAAATCCATATTAATACATTTTTCAACTAGTTGATTATCATTTTGTATTATGTAATTATTAATTAAACAACTAGAAAGGATATTTGCCAATGGATATTGTAACAAACAATTTACAATATTATAAGGAACATCATACTTTATTATAGATTTTATTTTTTTAATATCAATATCACTTTCTACAAATCTTCCCTTTTGTTTATATAAATTTTCATAATATAATTCATTTTCAATGGCTTCTAACATTTTATTTTCAAAAAACATTCTATTATTTCTTCTAGTATAAATTAAATCTTTGTAATCTTTATTTAATAGCCAATTTTCTAATTTTTTTTCAATATAAAACGCAAAAGTTTCAGAGAAAAACCAATATTCATCAGGAATAATTTGAGGTACGCTATTTCTATCAATAAAATGAGCTAATTCATGAACTATATTAAAAAGATCTCCATCATTTCCACATAAGCTAATATTTGTTGTATTATTTTTTGTATCAGTAAAAGATTTACCAATATTTTTGTTAATAATAATTCTTCTACTTTGAATATTCTTTATAATAGTGTTGTAATATTCCATATTATATTCTTTATAAAACTCAAGAGCCATTTCTAAAGGATTTTCTATTTCAGTAGAGTAATTCTGTTTTTCAAAGGCAACATTAGTAGTATTAAAAATATCTATTAGTTGATAAATAATATCGCTTTTCAGAAATTTCTTATACGTTAATTCTAATTTTACTTGTTCTATAAATTTTTTTATTTGTTGTTCTTTCATATATATCATCATCCTATTTATTTGAATATGTAATTTTCCGCGACAAATTATAAATGTGTTTATAAGCTGATAATTGAATTTAACTATATATATTTATTTTATCACAAATTTTTGTATTATAAAACTCGAACTATAAAAGTTCGAGTTTCCTATCAATCTGGAGGGCCTAGTCGGATTTGAACTACTTATATTTTGATAGTTATTGTAAAATAAGGGATTATAGTATAATACCTTATAAAATAAAGTTTTATGTCAATGTTATTGTTATTTTTTGTCAACAATAAAATATTTAAAAACACCATAGTATTTGACAAAAACAAGACCAAAAACAAGACCAAAAAATAATCTTGCTTAATCATTAAGTAAAATATAAAACATTAGTTCTTCATCACTAATAATTTCTTCAAATAAAAACATTTATATCACCTCCTAATATAAATGTTCCATTATTTTTTTTAATTTCCTTTTTTTGTTTGAAATTTTTTATTTTATAATCAACTTTTGCCCAGAATATATTAAATTTGGATTGGAAATATTATTGTCTTTAGCTATTTTTTGATATGTAGTATTATATTTTTTAGCTATGCCTGATAATGTATCTCCTTTTTGAACAACATATATTGTTTCTTTATTTGTATGCACAAGTTCGTTTACTTTGCTTTGCACTTCTTCATAATTATATCCTGCATTAGTTAAAGCAGTTTTTCTGTCTGCACCATTACCCCATTTGCCTTCTAAAACTTCTTGTGCTAATTGTTCTACGCTTTTTTTAGGTTCAGATGGTATATTTGTACTATTTTCTTTTTTCGTTGCTGTAAAGCCATTTAAACCACAATTTTTCATAATACTAGGATAATCTTTATAGGCGTAATCTTGGTCGCAAGTCATCCCAGCAATTTTATTTGTTCTTATATAATTAGTTTCTCCACCAAATTGCCATAATCCACCTTCTGGAGAACTTGGTCTTGATTTGCTCCATTGTGCTACCCATTTATCATAATCTTTTAATTGATCTGTATACATATAGTTTTTAAACCAATTGGTATTAGCATAAATTCCTACATAATAGCCTTTGTTTTCTAAGTATTCACAAAAACCTATAATCCCATTAGTTACAGCTTGTTTACCTGCCTTTGCTTGATATACGCTATCTTCTACATCAATATAAATAGGATATTCAAATTGCTTTCCTTTTAAGCAATTGTTATACATATATTCTGCTTCTGTTATTCCTTCTTCTTTTGAAGTAGCTCTTGAAAACCAATAAGCACCTACAGGAATATTAATTTGTTTACATTTTGAATAGTGATTTTCAAAAGCACTATCTTTTGCTTTCCCTTTAGCTTTACCATAACCAGTATAACCTGCTCTTAATATGGCAAATTTTACCCCTTCTAATTTTGCTTTATCTAAATTCATTTTTGATTGAAATTCACTTATATCTATTCCAAATAACTTGTCCATTACTTCACACCTTCTTTATTAAAATTACTTAATCCATTAGCCCCCAATGAAATTGTCATTGAACTTAATGCATATAAAACTAAATCTACTAATTTAAAAGTTCCTGTTACTGCATTTACTATAGTTAATAATATAAATGCTATTAAAAAGCTCCAATACTTCGTTTTTATTTTCTTTATAAATTTTAAATCTTTTGTAAACTCAACAACCATATATACAATTGTTACAAATGACGCATAAGTCATCAAAACATCCCATGTTATAAATTCATTCATTTAATTCACCTCTCATTTTAATCCTAATTTTATTGTTAAAAATGTAATTATTGCACCAATTAGACCTCCAATCACATATCCCCAAATAGAATCTAATTTTTTTGCTGGTTTATTTTCTATTTCTACAACTCTTTTATCAATTTTATTTACGTCTTCCCTCATTGCTTTCATTTCGGTAGCAATTTCTTTTACTGACACAGTTAATTCATATATATTATCTAATTTGCTTTCTAAAGTGTCTAACCTTTTTGTATTTGATTTTGAACGTTGTTCTGCTTCTACTATTTTTTCTATATATTTTTCTTCCATACTATTTTCCTTAATTTATTGCTTCTACTGTTATATATGCGAAATTTCCACCACCTAAAGTTAATGTTCCTGATATTGCAGGAGTTATTTGCATTTTAATTATATCGCCTTGCGTTACAGGGATTAAAACAGGTGTAATATTAGAAATTTCTCTAATATCAGCTGTTAAATTATATATTCTATTTACAGCCATAACGTCTGAATTTTTTAATATTTTAAATTGAATATAAGATGTTGTTGTAGTACTACAAACAAATTCAAAATTTAAATTTGCTTTTATATAATTAATTCCTGCACCTATTACAACTTGTCCATTTTCATTAACCGACAATTTATTACCTTTCTGCGAACTTATTATTGGAAAACTAACATCATAACTTTGCCATGCTGTTACATCAAGTGTATTTTCAGTTCTTTTAATAGTTAAACAATTTTTTGTATTTGTTTCATTGATAGCTTCTACTAAATTTTCTTTTGTTTCAGTATTTAAATCAGTTAATTCCCCAATATTAACACTATTCGTATATATTCCATTTTCAATTTTATTTAAATTATTCGCATTTATTGGTGTTTTTGTGCTTGGTGAATTTTCCCATTCAGTTTTTATATATGCCATTCATATCATTCCTTTCATTTTTATAATTTAACACCATATAGTGCAGTTATTCTGACATTATTTTCGCCCAATCCTGTACTATTAGTAGTGTCTAATGTTGTACCATAAAGTTTTGCACCAAAATATGTTGTGTCATCATATTGGATTTTTTGATACGCCCAATCAGCTAATATCTGTTTTAATATTGTACACATTTGATAATGCCCATATTGATTTCCAGTAGCAAATACTAATATAAAATCATAATTATTTACATTGTAATTTAATGTATGTACAGCTTTCGTTGTTATATCAGTAGTATTTAATTTCGTTATTTTCCCCAAACCTGTTTTTACTTCATTAATAGCTCCCACTAAATTATTTTTTTCTGTAGTGTTTAAATCAGTTAAATTTCCAATGTTATTCGTATTCTCATCAATCGCACTTTCTATATTATCTTGCATATTGTTAAATGTAGTTGCATTTAAATCTGTACCGCCTGTATATGTTCCATCTTGAACTTCATATTCTGTTTCATTTATTGTTACATAAGGCTTTTTTGTAACTTGCGTATCTTCAAATGTTATTTTTTGCATTTGTTATCATCTCTTTCTACAATGTATTTTTGTAATTTTAATAAGTCCAATATATCAACTTTACCATCGTTATTTATATCGTATTTATTTTTAAACGTATTTATAAAAATAAGCAAAATTATAACAAATACCAACAATAAATTTACAATATTGTGAATTTTATTACTTTTCATCTTTCAACACCTCTATTTCATGTTTTAAGTCATCTATCATTTGTTGTTGTTCTTGTATTGCTTTATAAGCAACTGCTATCATTGAATATAAATCTATTCCATCATTATTTTGCGTTGTAATTTCTTTTTTGTATCTATATTTGTTTCCAATTACTATTCCTATGTGTTTTTTTTCTTTATCATTTTGTGTTTTAAAGTGATACTTATAAATATCTGTATTTTTTACAATATCTAATCCATTGTTAAACTTTTCAAAATTTTTCTTCAAAGTTGCTCTTGAACTGTTTGAAATGTTATTTGCGAATACATCTCCCACAAAAACAAATCTGGAAGCTTGTGAAGAAAAGTAACAAGCTTTCTGATTACTGACATTCCAAAACTTTCCATATATTCCAAGTATTCTAGTATTATCACTGGAATATACTAATTCTAAGGAGTTATTATTACTCATATATCCATTGTTGTCAGTACCAATTTGCAATTTAATGTTTTCTGTTGTGCCTGTAAAATATGAACCTTTTATTGTGCTACCTTCGATTGTTCCTTTAACATTTACATTTCCGGAATCATCAACTTTAAAGTTTTTAGTATCTATGGTTCCGTTTTCCAAATTTATTTTTGTTCCGCTTGTATTTGAAACATAATTTTTTGATTGAATATTCCCACTTTTGATATTATCAGCATTTAAATTAACAACATTGACTTTTGTAGCATCTATATCACCTGTTGTAATATTTGAACCATTTATTATTGTGCTTCCCTTGTCTTTTAATTTGGAATTAGTAAATTCTGCAATAGCATCTACATCTAATTTGCCAGATTGTATTTTGACTTTTTCTGGAGAAAGATTTATAGAAGATATTATTTCATCACTATTTGTTTTTTTGGAAACTTCCATATTAATTTCTTCTTCAGCTAATCTTAATTCAGTTTTTGTTGCGAAAGCATCTGTATAAGCATTTTGAATATTGTAAGTTACTTCATAATTTAAATTAAAGCTTTCCATATAAATTTTGTTATAACCTTTATATAATTGAATATTAAATTTTTCTATTTCTTCAATGGATTCATTTGCTAATGGGTGTTTGTTTTCATCTAGTCTTCGTATTATATAAGCATGATCCTTTTCTAAAATAAACTCATCATAAATGTTTTCAGTATAATTTAATTCGAAATATGGTAATTGAATCTTTTTTGTTTCGCCTTCACCCTCGATAATTAAATAACTATCCACAAGGTATAAATCTTCTGATGGATATAATCCTTCAGTATTTTCAATGAAACTTTGAGCTTTTGAAACACCACTTTTAGATATTCCACATTTTGAACTTTGTTGTCCCAATTGTTCTTCGGATGGAAATAAATAATGAATATCTCCGTAAAATTTCAATTTTGTTAATCCGTTTTCATACGAATTTTCAGTTTCAACATAGTTAACTCCAGTTTTTGTTTGCGTTAAACTGTTAGTTTCAATTAAAGCTGTTATTTGTTTTTCTTGTTTGTTAACATCAATCTGCACATTGGCCAATGCTTCAGCTAAACTAATATCTTGTTTATTTTTGATTTCTTGTTCTGTTAAAGCAGGGCTTTGGATAACGCTTGAAAAAGTTCCATCATAAGTAAAATTATGTTTTAACACATAGGTGTCAAAATATTCTGTATCACTTATATAGATTCTTATTTTATTTCCAAGTTTTAAAAATGGTTTTCCATAATATGTTGTTAATTTGCAGTCTACATATTTCATGCCTTTAACTCTGCTCCAAATAGAATCAATCGCCTGTTGTCTTAATTCGGCATTATGCAATATATAATCATCGCTAATAGTTATTGAATGTTCACCATTTAATTTGATACTTTCTTCGTCTTTAATTGTTACATTTTCATCATCAATTTGACTATTTTTAATAATCAAACAATTAATGGGTCCACATATAACCTCTCCACCTTCAACACTGCTATAATCACTTTTATAAAAAATATAATCAGGTTCTTCATTTTGACTTAACCAACATAAATCAATTTCATTTGTATCATTATCTATATCAACAAATGAACAAGATATTTTTGCAATAGTTTGCAATACTGTTCTATTCTTTTCTCCATTTGTGAATGGATTTGCAACAATAGGAATTGTACTATTAATAAATTCTAACGATTTTGGTGTTAACCCCAAATTAGTACACACATCTGCATATAAGTCTGATAAAGTCTTATCTCCTGTAGAATAATTAATATTGCATACATACTTGCTATCAAGATTTGTATATAAATCAGAATATGCTGTTATTTGACTCATATTTGCTGTTATTTCATTATTTGGGCGTTCTACTTTATATTTTCCTGTATTAATATATTCGTTGCTTAAATCAGCGTATTTTACGCCAATTTTGGCATATATTGATTTATCATTTAAATTGCTTTGTATTGCTACAAATTTTGCTTTTAAACATTTTGAATATACAGAACCAATAATGTTACCATCTACATAACACCCACTATCTATTTCAAAACTTTGTAAATTATCTGATTGTGATATTGGTGTATCTATACCATCTACTACTATTTGACCTAAACGATTTGCATTTGCTCGGTTTTTACATTCATTTATAAAATTTGTACTTATCATATCCCACCTACAATTCTATTACTGCTTGAGATGCAGGATTATATAATTCTATAATTCCATCTGGTGTTATATATGGAAGCATAGATTGTGCAAGTCTATCTCCACGATAACAAGATATATTTTGCCATTTTTTTGTAAATGGGTTTAGAAAGTCTACACTTATTGGTGCAGGTCTTTTAATTATTTCAGCATAAAAGTCAACAACTTCATCATCTGTAAGTGGTCTACTTACTAAATCAATTCTCCATTTAGTATTTATTACATTAAGTACCATAGTACCATCTGCATTAGTAACGTCACGACCACTATTTTTAGATACGTCATACCAAGATATTTTTGTATTGTTTGATAAATATTTAGATATATCTACACCATTTAATTTAACTTTCGATACTACTAGTACAGGACCTGCTAGTACATATTTATAGCCATTTGAGGTAAATTCTTTTATCATAATTTCACCATCTTTCAATTTCCCTTTGAAAGAAAGTGCTACACATGTTATAATAATGTTAACTTGCTAGTACAGAAGTTTAGAGAGGAGTATATATGAAAAAGGTACTATTAATTCTTGCTTGTTGTATGTGTTTGTGTGGTTGTGGAAATAAGGAAGAAGAATTTAAACGAACAGAATGCATTAATCAATCTAAAGGAGAAGTTACAATATGGACACTATTCCACGATAGTAACAAAATTTATAAAATAAAACGTGAATCTAAGAAATACTACAACACTTTATCTGAACTAAAAGAAGCAGAGCAATCCGCAAATGAGCATTACAATTTTATGAAACAAAATTATGAGGAACAAGGCAATAATGTATCAATTAACATTGCAAAATCTGATCATTCATTAATTCAACAAATTGCATATGATTGCAAGGAAAATGGTTTCTTTGCTAACGTTGGGTGTAATTACCAAGATGAACTAAATGAATTTGAAAACGACCTCATAAGTTACACTTGTATAGAAAGAGAATAATTAACAAAAATTTTAATATGTCGGTATATTAACAGGGCAAACACCAGTTTGCTTTGTTTTTTGATTTATACCGTTTATTGCTGTATCGACTATTATTCCTTCGTCAGCATGAACATTTATTTCAGCAACTCCTCCACCACTGAATTGGCTCATTGCACTATAAACAGCACTATATATAGAACTAGCTATTTGTGATTTATTTAATATTTCTGTTTTACCATTTGCATTTCCTAGTATCTCTGGACCATTTTCTCCAGCAAAAACTAAACTTCCATGACTTGGAGCACCACCATTTTCATATTGAGGTATATCTTTCCATGAATTACCAGAAAATATTCCACCATTCTTTTTGAATAGTGTGCTTAAATTAATATTAATACCTAATTTTTTAAATGGTTTTTGTATTTTTTCTATTAACTGATTAACTACACTTGTTGCTTTGGTAGTATCTGCACTTAAACCTGAACCCAATTTAACTCCATTTAATTTTAGTTCGTTTTTTACTCCTTCTAAATTTTTCCTAACATCTGAATCTACTCCGTAACCTAGTTTAGATAGATTAGCGTTTATTTTATCATAAAGTTCATAACTTTCTTTTGAACCAAATTCTTTAGAATTTACTAAATTTGTTAAAATATTATTTAGGTATGTTGCATAACTATCTTTTAATTCTTTCATGCTAGATGCTTTGCTTTGATTTACTGCTTTAATCGCTTCTGCAGCACGTTTATACTCTTCCGATTCTTCGCCATATTCTCTTTTCATTTTTGCAGCATGTTCGCTTATAACATCTAAATTGTTTTTTGAAGTGGTTTCTATTTCTTGCATTCCTGCTTCGTATGTACTTGAGGCAAGGTTAATTGAACTTTCTAATTCATCATAGCTTTGTGTTGAAAGATCAACATTACCAGCCAAATTTTCAAAAACCACTTTTTTCTTTGAAACTAAATCTGCCGTGTTGTTAAACTCGTTGTACATATTAGTTAACTCTTTTACATATTGTTCTTGAGTTATTTTTCCATGTTTTAGTTTTTCATCTAAATCAACAATTTTATTAATATAGTCCTCTGTATATCCTTGTTCAGCAAGTTGTTGTTTTTTTGCGTCTGTTATAATCTGTTGTGTTAATTCATCTGACATTATTCCCTGTTCTTTATATTTAAGAACTATTTTTGTAATTGCATCTACTGTTGCTTGCCCACTGTTTTCTGACGCTGTTCTCATTGTTTCAAGTGAAGAATTTATTTTTGATATATCATCAGCCGTCACAGAATATTGATCAGTATTCATTTGAGCAATTAATATGCCCATACTTTCATTTGCGTTTTTATATGCTGTATCATTTCTTTCTATTAATTCTGTATAACTTTCTATACTTGCAAGATTGCCTGTTATTGTTCCTACATATTCTTTAAAAGCATCTGTATAGCTTGTAATATTTATTCCTTTATCGCTAAATAAGCTTTCGCCAAACACCATTTGATTTATTAAATCTTTGTTTTCTTGATAAGCTTTAATAACTGCTTTCAATTCATCATCACTAAAAATTTTTTTATAATCTTTTATGCTATTATGTATCATATTGGCAAGTTCTGTATTTCCATCTTTTAGAGCTTTTTCATACATTGCAATTTGTTTCATATAACTTAAGCCTAAATTTTCAAGATTTGCTTTATTTTGAGCGTCAACTTGACTTGCTGTCGAGAATATATAATCCCATGATTCAAATAAATCTTTACCATCAGTAAATTGTTTGTACCAATCAGTTTTTGATACTAATTCAGCTAATCCCAAACCACCTGCTACGGCAATACTCAATTTTCCAAAATTTGTTCCAGCTATTGTTTTTATCACATTTTTAATATTTTTTAAATTAGTAAATATTTCTCCAAGTTTTTTTATCAATTTATAGCCTATAATTGTTTTTATTATTATATCTGCATGATCTAAAGCAAATGTTACAACATCTTTTATTTTTTTTGCAAAATCCATTATTTTTTTGAATCTTGTTTCACCATCTTTTAATTTAAAATTAACCTCTCCAGTCAATGGATCTATTTCTTTTGTAAACCCTAACCATTCCATTATTCTATCTCTAATTTCTGTAGCTTTCATTCGTACTTTATCCATACCATTGTCATAACCTGTTATGGCATCTAATAATCGTTGGTCTATTCCACCACTTACAGATGTACCACTACCACTATTGTTATTTTCATTGATATTGTGAATTTCATCAAATCCTAATGTTTGCCTTTTTAATTCTTTTACTGCTTTACTAGCATCATCTGCACTATCTGCAATTCCATCATAAATACCCTCTTGGCTTGCTATACCGGAATTGTAATCTTTTAATTCGATACCAAACATATCTGCAATTGCTTTTGAGACTTCTTTAATTACCATTAGTATTGCATTTGCATATGGTAATATTTTAGAAAACGTTCCTATAAAGAGACTAGATAAAGCAACTTTTGCTTCTACTAATTGCTGTCTAAATATTTTCAATTGGTTTGAAGGAGATTCAACAGTATTAGCAAAGTCACCCATTGCTATTTGTGCTTGCTTCATTGTTGCTAAATATCTTAATATTTCTTTTTCTGCTTGAGACATATTTTTTACAGATTCTGTTATTCCTAACGATTCAGCTATTGGTTGTAAGCTAGATTGAGTAACATCAATTCCATAGCTTCTTAAAGGTTTTGTTTGTCCAGCATACACCCCTGCTCTAATTGCCTCTGCTGTTGTTTTTTCTGTTTTGTTATATAAAGATGCTAAATCATAAGTTAATTTAGTCATCGTCTCAGACATTATAGATGAATACTTATCTTCTATACCGACAGTTTCACCCATTGATTCAAATATACCTTGCATATATAATGTTTGTGTTTTATTAGTTCCGAATGCTTCATTCATTTTATATTGAAATTGTAAAGCAGATTTACCTAATTCAGAAAACATCTGTTTTCCATTTTTTTCAGTATTATCAAACACAACATTAAATAAGTTTAACTGTTCTGTATAATCGACCGCTTCATTCGTCCAACCTAATGCAGTTGTTGTTAATCTTTTAACACCTGCGAATGTAAAAACTTTTTTAAATGCATTCCCAAGTTTATCAGCACTACTAGTTGCTTTATCAGTTGATTGCTTTAATTGATTTATATTTTTTGTTGTTGTTGTTGCTTTATTAATACTAGAATCAATTTTCTTTTCTATCCTACCCATTTCTAGATACATATTTGTCAATACGTTTTCAACATTAGTTAAGCTTTTTACTAAACTTTCAACACTTGCCTTTGCCTCTTGTGCTTTTGACTTAATTTGTAATTCTAATGTTTGTGAATTATCCATTTATTTTTTCACCTACCTTTTCGGTCGTCCCCTTTACGGTAGTGCTATTTTTTCTTATTGCATTTACTTGAGCAATTCTTGCCTTTACATCTGCAACATTCATTTCTATTCGTTTTTTCTTTTGCTCTTCAGTAGCTTCTGCCCTTTCTTCAAAGCCGTATGGTTTTTCAGAATATTTAACTTTTTGTTTGCTGAAAGCATTACATAAAGCAACTGTTATAGCTTCATGAAAGTATGCTCCTTGTAGCCACGCATTATTATTAAATATTTCTTGTTCAGTTTTTATCTTTTCAAAATAAGAAAAACGGTATGCCCAGAATAGGTCTGGGTCATCTTCCCAAAACTCTTTCACAGACATACCGTATGTGATTGCCATAGGTAACAAATTATAAAACCAATCTGTTAAGTTTTTATATTGTTTGCCTTTTTCCTCTTTGTCGTTGTCTATTCCCCGATTATCTCTAGTTCCTCGTCGTTCTCCTTCGAGTCTATATCGGCTAGGGCACGCATAAAAGCTTGGTATTCCTCAATTCCAAATTTAACAACTTTTGCTGTTTTTTTACCACTTTGTTGATATGTATCCATTAACTTAAGTGCCAAATTTGGATTTACATCTTTATGATTAGCAATAAACAAACTTGTCCATATTAAATCATAAAATGTAATTGGTTTTCTATCAAACTCTTCAATACTAAATCCCATAGCTTCAAGCCATTTAATACTATCTCTAGTCATTTCTAAAGTATAATCTTTATCATTTATTTTTAATTTTAATTTTCTCATTGTTTTTCCCCACTTCCTTTAATTATTCAGTTGCTATTAATGCAGTAACTTCTGTTGATGTTTTATCAGCAATTTGTGTACTTGGAACTGTATGTAATGTACATTCAATTACACCACCAACTGATACCTCATTCTTCCAAGTTTGACAAATACCTGTATATAAAGCACCTGTTCCATCTGGATATTTAATTAAAATATCTTTTGCTGTATTATCACATACTGTTTTTACAGCTGTTAAATTTGCTTCACTATAGTTATAAGTAAAGTCCATATCTCCAGTATCAGGTCTATCTGGAATATATACTTTTGATGGATCACTTGAAGTTGTTATTTCAACTGTTCCACCTGCTTGTCCAGTTGCTGGAGCACCTTTAACTGCTACTAATTTTTCTTTTGGGAATTTTGTTTCAGCTGTTTCTTTTATTCTGATTTCAATACCTAAATCTAACATTATTTATTCACCTCTCATTGTAATTTCCCTTACAATTTGAAGTGCTACATTCGTTTAATTTGGATAAATAACTAAATTATCTAATCCATATTTTGTATCTAATTTTCCAGTTATTTTAACTATATTTCTATGTACATTAGAATCAGTATTTAATGCATCTAATTCTGTTTTAATGGTTACATGATAATTGTTTTTAAAATAATCAACTACTTGTTCGGTAACTTCATTACAAATAGTTCTTTTTGATGTTTTTCCACTTGCCATTGAATAAACATTTATTTCAATACCAAATGTATAAGTTTCTTCTCCGTAACTTAAATTATTATATTTATTAGTTACTGGAAGTAATTTAACTGGCACTATAGGAAATACTTTGCTTTGTTGTGGCATTGCTTTTGTAACTGTTGGTTTATATATTGATTTTTCTTCAACATATTGTTTTAATTCTGGAAAGATTTTATTTTCAAATATATTTTCAACTATCAATATAAATCACCTACTGTCTTTCTTATTTCAACGTCAACTATGTTTCCTATTTCGTTTTTAATATCTTGAAATGCACTGTAGAACATATGTCTACTTGGCAAGCCTTTAGTCCAACCATAAGTTCCATCTTCTTTAGGATATAGCCAACCTTCTTCGCCATGTTCATTAACATCATATTTCCACGACTTAAAAGGTCCATCTGGATTAGGATGTGGATTATTAGAACCTACAATACCTGTACCCATTTCATTAAAGATAATTACCATATCATTAGTCCATACTCTACCACTCTTTGCATTATCGTCATATTGCCACTGTATTTGGCTTGTATGATTAGAAATACCATTCGCATAGCAATACTCTAATACTTTGTTATACATCATTTCTGTGGCATATTTAACAGCATTATCAATGCCTTTTGAATAGGCTTCTTGATATTTATTTAGAAACTTTTTTGCTTCCTCTAGACTTTTCTTCGATAGTTCCATCGTTAGAAGTGTTTTCATCTTTTGATTTATCCTCTTCTATTTTTTCTTCTTCGACAAGTTTATAACCTGCTTTGATAAAGTCATCTCTTGTTTTTTCGTCAAAAACTACTATTCCATTTGTAAATTTGTACATATTGCACCTACTTTCTTAACCCCATTAAACTTGCATTATCAACACCAATACTAATCTCGCACATTTTCTTTGTTATTTCTTTTTGTAACATTTCCGGTGTTATTATCAATGGTTCTAAAATTGATTGCATCGCATCAATACTAGATTTTTTGTTTATTTTATCTTCATCTATATATGCACATACCATTGTTTTATTTTTACAAGTTTCATTTTTAGGACATTTCATACATTTAGGATTTGTAAAACTGATTGTTTCCATATAATCCCTACTTTCCTGTAAGTTTTTCAAAATATATAATTATAACTGAATTACCATCTCTTGGTGGTAATAATCTATAGTTAGCATTATCTCCATGTTCTTCTTCTCCTTCTGGTGTAACACCATCAAGATAAGCTACATCAAATTCTTTAAAATGGCCTTGATATGATATAGGGATAACTGCTTTTTTCATAATGCTTGCTTTTTCTCCAAACTCTGCAATATCGGCATCGGTATTAACTGGTTGATAATTAAATTTATATGGTTCACTATTTGGGTTTTCATACACATTAATTTCATTACCTTCAATGTCTAGTTGTGTACCAACTTTACTTGCTATATAAACATCTTTAACCCAATCTTTAGGATTAGCTTTCACACTTATCATTTAGGGATACCTGCCTTTGGAACTAATTCCCCTAATAAACCGTTTGATAATAGAGATGTTAAAAATTGAACTGACAATCCATTTTCACTGTAAGATTGATATCCAACTCTTTCCATAGCTTTGTATAATTCAATAGCACATCTTGTTTGCCAATTTGCTAATCGTTTGTTGTTTTCAGCATCTATTGTTGTTTTTGTTAAATCATAAGGATAAAGTGTATTTAGAGCCACAATTTCTGCGTCATCTAGTTTTAATTTAAACACTTCATCTTTTGTGTCATCAGCTACATCGCCTAAGACTTCTAGTCGCATTTTCTTTAATTGTTCTTCTTGACTCATAAATACACTTCCTTACTTAAAAAGCTATATTAAGCAGTAACTGCTTTTGTATTAACTGGATTTGTTGTAGTATTAGTTACATTAACTTTTACTTCCTTAGATGGTTTAGTAAATGCTGTATTTAATCCAGTAATTTTTCCGTGGAACCATTCTGGGCCGTGATCTAATCCAATTTGACCAAAGATTTGATATTTAGTACCTGCTCCTGTTTTTGCTAATTCTTCTAAGAAGAAGTTACCTTTACCTGGAACTGGTTGTTCTACTGGTCCAATTACTGAAGGATTAATTGCTAATACTGTTCCTGCTGGGATAAATTCACCAATTGCTAAATGAACTGTTGTACCAACTGGTAATATTAAATCTCTTATTTGAATTCCATAAGCACTCATATAAGCTTCTCCAATTGGCATTTTCATTTCAATAGCATCACCATGTAATTGTAATAAGTTAACTGAATTCATTAATAATACAATATTAGAAATATCTCCGCCATTGTCATTGATTTTTTGAACTAAATCATTAACTAACCACATATCTAATGGAGCATTAACTTTACTAGAACCTTGACCACTTTCAGCACTAATTACGTTAGTAGTAATTGCAGCTACTATACCTCTTGTTTTATTAATTGTTGCGTCAGTTGTTGCTTTATTATAAGTTCCTTGAATAAATGTTTTTTCAATACTTCTCTTGATTTTTTCCATCTTTCTTGCAACTTGGAAAGATAATTCATCTTGTGGATTAGCTTGTTGACCTGCTAAGTTAACACCACTTAATGTTGCCATATTTGATTGTTTAGCGTATGAAATAGCAACTGATTCCATAAATATTTGAGTAACATTACTCATTGGGCTTCTTGTTACAAATGTTGCAGTTGGAGCTGTTAATGAAGCTGTTTCACTTATTTCTGGTATTGCTCCTTCTTCACTTGTATAATATTGTCCACATACGAATTCTACTGAATTTGTATATTTAACTCTTCCACTTATCATATTTAAAAATGGAGTTTTTGTATTTGCTTTATTGTATAATAATCCTGAATAGTTAGGACAACTAAAGCTTTGTACTGTTTCAGCACCTGTCATAAAAATATTCACCTCGTTTAAAATTTCTATCCCTTTTTTCTAAACGAGTGCCACACTTTACTTATTTAACTTTTTTTCTTGTTCTGCTTTGAAAATTTGAGTAGTTAATTCAGTTTGTTTCAAAAAGTCCTTGTCTTTAATTGCTTGTTCAAGTTCTTTTTGTAACTCTGCCACCTTATCTACAGGATTAGCACTTTGAGTACCACCTACTGGTTTTGGTGTGCCATTTAACAATTCTGTAGTAGTTTCATTTTTAGTTTGCTCTTTTGTTTTATTTAATAATGTAATAAAATTATTTGCTAATTTTACTGATTTATCGCAATCTTCACTTATGATATTTTGTAAAGTTTCTTTTAATTCAGTATCTTCATCAGTAATTTTAATTCCATTATCTAAGAATAAACCTTTTACTGCTAATTCACTTGTTTTAAGTGCATTTGCTTTCTTATCTACTTCCAATTGTTTTAACTCTGCTTCTCTTTTTTCATCGTCAGTCATTTTTGATTTTTTGAAATCATCATATTCAGTTGATAATGTAGAATAGTTGCTTTCTACTGTTTTATATTTAGCATTTAAATCATTATATTTATCTTTTGGAATCATTAATGTTGCTAAACTTTTCGCAATAGCATCAACTCTTTCTTCATTAGTTGTAAGTGTTTCATCACTTAATACTTTTTCGATTTCTTCTTTCATTTCTATACCTTTCCCACTCTTACGTTTTTATGGATGTCTCGTCTCATCAATGGAGTGTTGTAGATTTATGCTCTCTACAATAAGCAAATTTATATAAACTGATAAATCAGTTCGTATACTAAATGGTTGGGAAGACAGGATTCGAACCTGCAACCTCTTGAATCCAAATCAAGGCTTCTACCAAATTGAATTACTTCCCAATATGGACCGGTATATCAGATTTGAACTGATACAAAATGCTTGGAAGGCACTTATGCTACCAATTACATCAATACCGGATGGCAAATCGACTAGGATTTGAACCTAGACAAACAGTTTTGGAGACTGTTATGCTACCGTTACATCATCGAAATATAAAGTTGTTAGTTAATTAAAACTAAACTAATCTTTCTATGGTTTTTCCTTCATCATTCATTAGAAATATATTTTTATATGAATAGTTAATACAATTATCGTTAGTAAACTCTCCGATAACAATATTAGTTTCTAAGTCGTTTTCATATTTTATTTGTAACAATTCATCTTTGCGATTTTTTCTATCATTAATTGGAATAATTCTAGTTACAGATTTTATATTATTTATATAAGTTATTTCTTCATTTATAGCAACTTCTGTACTATCTTCAATTTCATATTTTTTTGTTCTAACTAATTTTAATATCATTTCTACCTACCTACTATCTATCTAACTAACAACTAATATGGTGCCGAAAGTAAGAATTGAACTCACAACCTACTGCTTACAAAACAGTTGCTCTACCAATTGAGCTATTTCGGCAAAATTCCAAAGGCTTCTAAAGTTTCTTTGGTTTGGGCTTACTTATAAGGCTTTATAGAAGTTGTACTTCCTTCAAAGTTTCTTATAATGCCATTTATTAACCCTCTCCAGACTCATCCTTTGAGGCAGATGTCGTCTTATTAAGACTTTCATCACTATTCTCGTTATTTTGTTTTATTTGTTTATTCGCTTGTCCAACGAACAATTTAATCCAATTTTCTATACCACCATAGAATTCCATTGATTTATTAAATGTTTCATTTGGATCACTATATAATCCACTTGTTGTCATAGCAACATCTGGTGATATACCGCTTTGAATTTGATTCATCATACCTTGTGATTTAACTAAGAAATTATCTGATTTATTCCTTGTAAATTTTTGGTCTATATCTTTTAATGTTAATGTTTTAATTTGACTATTTGGAGCAAGTCTACATATTCTTAGAATTAATTTAAGTTCCGGTTTAGAGCATCTTTTAAATTCCATTTCATCGCCATCTGCTCTTGCGTCAGCCATTGTCCAACCTTCACCTAAATATCTAGCTTGTCCAGTATCTCCACCACTTGCTTTATCACTATTTTTAGGAATACCTACAATGTTTAAAGCTGTATTGAATAATCTATCGTGTAATACTTTTGTATTGTCATGTTTTATTTCATTTGATATTAATTTTAAATCTGCTGGTCTACTTGGATCTGATGTTGCGATTTTAATTGCTCCTAAATCAAGTAATCCTTCATAATCTTCTCTATCAATATCTTGATTAACAAATACAAGTAAGCTCTGTATAAATTGTTCTAATCCGTCCATTTCATCAGATGTAATTCTATTTAAATTATTTAATATATCCATAACTATTTCGATAATTCCTATTCTTGATTTATTTAAGTAATATTCAAATATAGGAATTTCATTTAATATAGTAGGTTTTATAAGTTTAACCTCAAATGCTGATGCAACGCTTGGACTAATCATTTCATAATAAGCATTTTTCGTATATACACTACCTTTTATCGTGTAATCCTTAACACCTCTCGTATAAGTACAACCAAATAGTTTCTTATGAGGTAATCTACTAGAATAAACACAAAATGTTGTTTTGCTATCAAGATTTTCTATCATAAAAGGGCTATCTTCATTTATATCCGGAAGAACTAATCTGTGTCCTATTCCTGATATATATAGGTCTTCTGCTAATTCAGTATCTTTTGGATATTTGTCCTCAGCTAACATATAGCTGTTCAATGCCCCTACTTCTTCATTAGCAATATCACCTCGTTGTACATACTGTATTGGCTTACCAAAAACAAATGACTTTTTAAATTCAACCATAAAATAAGCATTATTTTCTACTACTTTGTTATTTATAGTTGGTCTCACTTCTTTAACTTTATCTAAAATTGGTTGAAAACCTTTATAATAATTTTCTAAATAGTTAATTTCCCTTGAATTTTGTAAATGAACACTAAATACATCATTTAATATCTGAGATATTGTTTGTTCATTCATTTCTTCTGGTTCATAATCTGCATAAATTATATGTCTACCAAATAACCTAACCTCATCTTGAACTGACATTACTGGTTTATCAGTAGGTATTTGTGCATTTGTATTATCATCAACTGGTGTTTCAGTTGTTTTTACTTCTTCGTTTTCCATTAATTCACCATCTTTCATACTTTGGTATTCCCAAAATATAAAATAAGGGAACACAACAATAAAAAATAAATTCTTACGGTTATGCTCCCGTGTAGCACTAAACGGTCAATGAAGGGAAAAACTAGACCGTTCGCTACATTTATACATTATTAATAAAAAAATTGTTAGTTATGAAGTATAAAAGTCCAACATAAATTGGACTATAAAAGAAAAAAGATACTTATTCAGTATCCTCATCTGCATATTTCCATTTGTACCCACCAGAAGTTTTGTATACCCCTGTACAGCAATTGCATATTCCAGAGTGTTTTATATTCAACTTGGTGCTTGCTTCTATAATACTGTCCCATTTTTTGATAAAATTACCATCCAAATCATATTGATTTACCTTCTTAGAATTGGGATTAAGCTCAGCATATCTCCTTTTATTTAATTTATTAAAATATGCATGTTTCTGATTGTATGAATTATTACACCATTCAAGGTTAGAAACATAGTTATTTTGTTTATTTCCGTCTATATGATTTATTTGAGGATAGTTATTAGGATTAGGTATAAAAGTTTTGGCCACCAATCTGTGTACCCGATATGTTTTAAATACACCATTTTTTGACAAATTAATAATTTGATAACCTTTTCTACATAGCCTAACATTTTTTATTTTTTCTTCAATTGCTCTATAGCCACCTCTATCATTACTTAATCGTTTCAATGATTTAACTCTGCCCAAATTGCTAGCTTGATACAAACCTTCATATCCTTGTATATCTTTCCATATTTCTTCCATATTACACCTCTTTATTTTTTATATATTCTATAAATATACTTACTAAATCTTCTTTTTGTAATGTTTCATACAATTCTAATAAATTCATTAAAAAACTCCTTTCTTATGTTCCCATATTGAAAGAAGTTCGTTTTTTTGGTATAATATATGTGAATTCGTTTCAATACGGGTTCGCTTAATTTAGATAGATTGTGTTACTATGTCGGCAAAACTAAAACACTTTCTATCTTTTTTTATTTTTGTGAATTTTCGATTATGTATCTTATTGTTTCTGATATTGTCGTAAAGTCTTTTTGTTTCATAACCTCATTGATTATATCAATGTGTTTTTTATCTAATCTTATTGTTACTCTTGTTTCCATACTTTCATTAAAGATTCTTCGCCCACTACCTTTATCTTTCATTTCTCTCCTTTCTACTATGTCGGACAATAATATTGTATCATCTTTGTCGGACAATGTCAATATTATTTTTTTTAAAATAATCGTTTACAAGCTATTGGTTTGATAAAATTAAATTTACCAACAATTATTTCACTAGCAAACATACAAACCGAGTCTACAGAATCATCATGTAAGTTTGGCTTATCAAAAGAATACTTTGTCATGTTTTCCATTAACCTTCCATAATCACTGTTTGGCTTAGTTAATGTTTTATCTAAAAATACAACAAACTTCTGAACTATTCCACGATTGTTCTTGATTCTTTCTTCCTTTTTTACAGTATTATATTTTTCTATAATTTCACACCAATTAACGCCTCTTTGTTTTAACCTATCTGTTAGTAGTGTTTTTAATGATGTATCAATATTGTTTTCAATTACGAGTTTTATAATTCTATGCTGAATTATTTTTTCTATGATTTCATCATATAAATCTTCCATAGGTTTTTGTTTAAATATACAATCAACAAAATAATAATTACCATTTCCGTCTGGTTTAAATATTGGCATAGACACGTTATCTTTTCCTTTTCTAGCTGTGTCCAACGATGCCATACAATATGATTCTAAATCACTTGGCAAGTTTAAATATGTTCTTAAATTTTCCCATGCAAATTCCCTTCCAGAAACAGGTAGTGGGTCTTGTTGATATACACAACTAAATAAAAATGGATCTGTATTTTGCTCGATTTGTTCTGCTATTTGTTGTGGGTATACTTCACTACAAGTTGTTTTATGATTTTCATCTAGCATAGGAACACGAATAACTATTGTTGATTTATCTTCACTTTCCATAACATAAGGATTGTCTGTATTTTTTAGTCTTGACACCTTATTTCTATCCTCAATTATCCTATTTAAAATGTCTTCATTGCACCACTGAGTACCAACAAATATAAATTTACATCTTACACCATCTCGTCTATTCCACCATTCAGTATTCCACTTATCATATATATCTCTATGCGCCTTTTCGCTGTTTGCTTCTTCTGCTCCCTTTGTCATATCATCAAATATAATTGCAAATGAAGCTCTTTCTCCAGTAGTTGAACCGTTACGAGTTCTTGCTATATGATTTGATTTAGGAACATTAGCATTTTTTATCTTCCAGTCTGATTCTCTTTCTACCTCAAATGGCTTTCCATTATATAATTTGAACAAAGGAAATATTTCAGCAAATTCAGGGCTAGATATTATCCCCTTAACAGTTCTACTAAAACCTAAAACTAATTCGTCAGAGTAAGACATTCTTATTACAGAATTATTAATACTTATACCATAACCCCAAGCAGTAAATAATGTTGCTAAATAAGATTTACCCATTGATGGTGGATAAGATACTACTAGATATTGTAATCTATCATCAAATGCTATTCTATTTAAAGCATCCACATATGGTTTTAGTACGTTTCTACGATTTGCTAATACCTTTCGTGGCATATTCCATTCAATATAATCAACAAAGCACTCAAAATCTCTTCTTGCGCAAAAACAATAGGCTCTTTTATAATAATCAAAAAAGAGAGCCATATTTTCAATTTTGCTCCCTTCAATTAATTTATGTAATATTGGAATTAGTTTAGTCTTTGCTACTTTAACACTACCTAATTCATTTTGTTTATACATTTCTTCAAGAATACTCAAAGCACTATTACACCAATCTAATTTATCGTGTTCTTTTATTTTTGATGATTTAAGAACATTTAATATATCTGTAAAAGTGCTTTCAAGTGTTGTTTCTTGTTTTTTTATTTGGATTTTATCTCCAACTTTTATCATCTAATCACTCTCTCTTTATATTTTCCCATAGAGAGTGCTACACTATTTTATATTTTAATTTTCATACATTACTTCTTTGCCATATTCAACAGCAACTTCGTGTTCTATTTTGCAACCTCTTGCTTTTTCCCAACCTTTCATAAAGAAAATGCAATCTACATTTGCTAGATACTCTAATGATTTTATTAAATAGAATACTGGGTCTATTTTATCATCAAAATCTTCAATGATAGTATCCATTACATTGAATCCTTTGCTTTCAAGTACATTTATTAATTGTTCTCTTTCTTTTCTTATTTGTTCGTTTGTTTTGCCACTCATAGGTTGACTTATCATTACATTTTTCATCATTATTACACCTCTATTCCTTTGGCATTTCTATAACTATATTAGTGCCTTTTCTTACGCATTCAATAATATACTTATCTAATTCTTGTTTCACTTCTAATGTTCTTTTATTTGTAGGATATTTTGCCACTACAATATTGTTATCAGTAACAATTACATTTTCTAGCTCTTTATCTTCAAAATAGTCCTTATCAACACCTAATTTAGTTGTAATTAATTCTACTAATTTTGGTTTAGGCTGTTCTTGATTCTCTAATACTCTTTTAATATTATCTCTATAACTGTTACCTACTAAAGTGATAAGTTCATCACTTGTCATTTTCTTTTCTTCTAATAGTGATTTTAATTCATCACCTATAATTGTTTTAGGATTTCTTTGACCTATTCCTAAAAATTTTACCATTCCTGTAAATTTTCCATCTTGACTTATAATTAACATATTATTCATTTTCTATTCCTTCTTCCTCTACAATTTCTTTATATTCATTAATATTTTGATATTCACTTAAATAACTCCAACGATAACCACTAATACTTAATTCATATTTCTTTCCGATTTCTAAATTACCATATATATCTGAACTATTGAATTTACCTTTCCAAAGCAAATCAGATATTTTATAAGTTGTTCCACCACAATTTACTAAATATAATTCTTCATCGTATCCGCTAGGTCTCTTTATCCATTTATCTTTGACTACACATTGCACTGTTTGTTCATTCATATAGCCTGTACAACCAGTTAAACAAAGTGCTATTGTTACTATAAATAATAACATTATTACTTTTTTCATTTTAATCCCTACTTTCTTTAATCCTTTATTTTTATTATTGTTTCAACATCTATTGGTTTATTTTTAAAGATACCAACTATATTTCTATTCCCAGTTTCTTCTAATTCTTTTCTTAACTCTTCTTCAGTAAGATAAAATACTTTAACATTTGGTGTCGGGAATCCAACATAAATTGGTGATGCAATATTTTTTATTACTAAGTATTCTTTATCTTCATCTTTTATTTTTCTTTTCATTTTAATTCCTGCTTTCCTAAGTTTATAACTGTTGTTTCATTAACATCATTTTTTCTTACATTATAGTCAGAGCTAACATTCATAATAACCACTTCGCCTGGTCTAAATTGAAAAGTAATATCTAAATGACAATTACCTTTATCAAACAGTTCCATTAAACCTTCTTTGCAATTATCTAAGGTATCTTTGCAAGCCTCCAACATATAATTAAATTCTTCTTTTTTCATATTATTTACCACCAAATATTTCTTTCAATAATCCGAACACTAATGCACATACTAATCCATGCCAAAATGTCCATACAAATTTAATACCAAATGCCCATATTATTAGATTACCTAGTCCCCAAAATATAAGGGCTGATAAACTTAATACAAAGGCAATCATTAATATCGTTCCTAATCCAATTAATAAATATTTCATCTATTCACCTCTATCAAAATGTTCTTTTAATTGACCATTTTTCATTCTTACATATTTGCTTATTATATTTTTATAATTAATTACAAAACCTTCAACATTTCTATTTACTTTGTTTGTATATTTCTCATAAATACTATCTAATTGCTCTTTATTTGGCAAATTAATCAATTCAGTAACTTCTGGTACTATTCCAATGAAATTAGGTATTTCTTGGCTTACAAACGGATATATAAATAATTCATGATCATAAATTAAATTATATAAGTTATAATCATCATCTATATTTGCTTTTGCAAACATATACCATCTTTTATCAAATTCATCAACATTATATTTTAGGCAACCCATTCCTATCCATTCGCCACAAATTGCACTATTATTATGTAACTCAGTTTCTAATATATCTTTATTGTCTAATAGCCATTGGTACAATCCTTTATATAACATTCCTTTTTGCTCTTCAATTTCATCAATGCAAATAATATTATTCCTTTGTGCAAAGTATAATTTGTCATCTTTCTTAAAAAATACTAAATTACTACCATCTATCTTTTCAGTAAGATAAACTTTATCACCTTTACAGCTAACTCTTTTTGTCTTGGGATAAATTTCTTTTTTTATCATTTAATTTCACCTACTTTTTTTATTATTTCTTTTAATTCTTTTTGTCCCTCTTTTGAAGCTGGTTGAGATACCATGTTTACTAATACACCCTGTTGTAAACCTAATGCTTTTTCATATTTAACAAGAATTTTACTTCTAAACGGCCACTGGCCATGAAGATAATTACTTATGTTTTGAGGGGTTGTCCTACTTTCGCCTAGTTGTTCTTCTATTTTGTTTAATTCTTGACATAATTTAGCATTAGTCCATTTTTTCTTATGAAGAATCATTTGTATATAATCAGATACATTTATCATTATTTACCACCTAATATTTTTCTAGCTTTACAAAATTCTTCTATTCCAAATCCATAATTTCCGTTGCATTTCACAAATCTAGGGTCCCATACATTTTCATCATCCAAAATAACATAATTAGTTATTTCTTTATGTTTCTCTAAATAACTTTTTATTTCGTCAGTTCTTGTTTCATTTCCAAACCAATCAGTACAGCCAATAATTTCTACTTTTTTATCGAGACCAGCATTATAAAGACAATCTTGATAAGATACATCATTACAACAATATCTCCATGTACTAGATACAACTATTTTTGAATTTGTTTTTTTGCATAATTCATTAAGCCACATTATTGCTTGATAGTTATTCACTTTGCCATCTGATGGATAATTATAACCACATGTACCTTTTTCATTCCAAATCGGTGTATTAACAACTCCGTCATAATCAAGAAATATTATTTTCATTCTTCCACTTCCTTTATTATTTGAATTGTTCTAGCTCGACCATTCTGGGTTTTTATATAGCCTTTTTCTTCTAAAATAAGCAATTTCTTAAATACTGTGTTAACATCACACTTTAATATATTGGCAAGTTCACGATTTGTAGGACTATAGCCATATTCATTAATAAACCACTCAATTGCTTCCAATAACATTTTTTGTTTAATTGTTAATTTATTCTCCAGCATAACTCTCTCCACAAGAATTACAAATATAATTTTCTTTATTTGTTTTGCTAAATACGTTTCCACCACATTTACATTTAAAATTTTTGCCATTTATTTGTATTAAAACAGCGTTATCAACAATTTTCTCCTGTTGTGTTCCACTTGTTTTTTCTACATCATAATTTATCCTTACACATTGATATGGATATATTATTTCGTAGTCCTTATCATAAAATTGACTACCGCCCCAACTACCATCTTTATATTTTCTTATTATTTTTATACCTTTTGGTGTAAAACCAACTACTTTTCCAATCATTAAGTCAGCATATGGGTTTCTAGCAAATGCCACATAATCACCAGTTTTTAATTCATTATTTATAAAATCTTTCATCTAATCACTCGCCTTAAAATTATATATTGGTTTAATTATTTTAATAATATCTACTGTATCGCCTATATTATCGATTATTTCTTGCATTGGTTTATATACGAACGGAGCTTCATCAATGGTATTTTCATTTATTGATGTCGTATAAATATCTTTCATACTTTCTTTATATTCATCTAAATTAAAAGTTTCTTTTGCTTTCATTCTAGACATTATTCTACCTGCTCCGTGTGGTGCTGACTGATTCCAATCATCATTGCCTTTTCCTACACCAATAATACAACCGTCTCTCATATTCATTGGTATTAATACCATTTCACCTTTTTTAGCAGATATAGCACCTTTACGAACTATGTTATCTTCAAATGATATATAATTATGTATTGTTTCAAAATACCAAAAATCCCTCTCAATCATATCTTGAGTATACCAATCACAAGTGGACATTGCTTTTTTTCTTAATCTTACACTTTTATATCCTTCATAATAAGGTAATTGAAAATAATTACATAGTATTTGCTTTGCTATACATAAACGATTATCTTTAGCAAATTCTTGACATATTTTCATATCGTGTAAATAATCTTCTCTATATTGCCCTTCCAAATATGCTAGGTCCTTTGGTATTTTCTTATGATCTATTTTATATTCTTCTTTTAATTTCATTAAAGCAGATTGTATTTCTTGTTTTCTATCTTGTTCTTTATATGTTTTGATTAATTCTTGTTGTTTTTCTTTATATTCACCAATATTATAGTTACATAATTGATTAGCTAATTCTTGATAATATTCTGCTACTTGTTTTCCTAAATTTCTTGAACCTGTATGAATTACTAAATATTTATTATTGTCTTCATCAATATCAATTTCAATAAAATGATTGCCACCACCAAGTGTTCCGATACTTCTTTCCAATCGTTTTGTATCTTTCAATTCTCTATAACACTTCAAATCTTGTAATTCTAAAAATTTATATTTTCTTTCATCATGAACTTCAAACCCACTAGGAACATATTCTCTAATAATCTTATCTAATCTTTCTAAATCTAAATCAATATTACCTAATTCAACACATAACATACCACAGCCAATATCAACACCAACGATATTTGGAATCACCTTATTGCCTAAATTACCAGTAAAACCAATTACACAGCCTTTACCAGCATGAACATCTGGCATTATACGAATTTTACTATCTTTAAATGCATCTTGATCTAATAATTCATTTATTTGATTTATTGCTTCTTGTTCAATATCATCGGTAAATACTTTTAAATTTTTCATCTACTCCACCTCATTTAACAACCAAAGCAAAGTCTCAATTTCTGTTCTCTGCTTGCATGTTGGATTTTTCTTTAAATATTCTATTCTCTCTCGAATATCTTCTTCATTTTTGATTGATTTGTATTTTTGATAAAAGTTATATAGCAATTTATATTGATTGTATACTTCATATAAGGCATACATGTTGTCTTTTATATTATCTTTATTCATAATATTTCCACGCTTTCATAAACAATATAAGAAATATCTTTACCATCATATTGTTGTAATATTGGAAATTTTTCTAAATCCTTTTTAGGAATATTACCATCGAATGTTCTATATTCTCTAGCAAACATAGTTGGACTGGTTTTTAGCAATTCTAATTTGATGTTAGTTTCTATATATTGGTTTATTTCAACATCTATATTTTTATATTCATAAGAATAATTATAATCAATTAATTCTCTAGCTCTATTTATAAAATCATCACTATCTTGTTCAATAATTGATAAGGCTATATTATTATTATTTCGTTTATAATCTAGCAATTCTTTTTGTCTATCTGAATTATCTTCGTATACTAAATAACTTCTTGTATCATTATTTTTTAAGTTATACTCTAATAAATCATATAATCTTAAAATGTGATGATGTTGTTTAGGGTCAAATCCCCATTTTTCAAATTCACTATGCTTACTTGGATACTCATGTGTTAAGGCTTTTCTTTTCTCATACATAGCACCTAAAATGCTTTTTAAATTTGGTCTAAATTTTTTAAATAATTCTTTTATATACTTATCTCCAATAGAATATTCAGTATCTATTGCTTCTACATAGCTAAAATTACCTTTTTTTATAACATCATAGAAAGTTATTAAATCTTTAACATCTATGTTGCCATTTTCACATTCAATAGTTGTACTTGTTACTTTTCTAAATATAATATCTTGTAATGTAGGCAATATAATTGCCTTAACATCTATATCACTCTGTTCATCACTTAAATTATAGTTTTGACTTCCATATAGTCCAATATAAATGACTTTATAGCCTTTTTCTTCTAATATTTTCTTTCTATTGACTAATTCCTTAAATATATCTGTTTTATCCATCACTCTTCTACCTCATTTCTTAAAGCTGATAATTTAAATTCATTATAAGTTGATAAATATATTCTTTTTCCTCTCATAGCAAGATATGGATTTATCATTAAACATTTTTGATTTTTTTTATATGGTACTTTATGAATAATATCATCTGCTATCAAGCCTTTTAATTGTCTTTTAATTGTAGTTTCACTCACTTCACATACCTTCGGTAAATCTTTCAATTGAATAATTTTGCCATTGTCATAACAGCATATATTGTCCATATAACCAATATGGCATGTTAGATACGGCAGTATTGAATATTTTTTACAATATTTATCAAATATTTTAGGATTGATTTTGATAAAATGATATTTTATATCGGTAGTATCATTTAGATATTCTAATGTACCCTTGCGAAGAATGCGGTCGCCATCATCAAGACATATTACTCGGTCAATATTTTTTAATTTTTGAAGAATAACACCATTTTCATCAGCCAAAAATCCTTGTGCCATTTAGTCCTATTCTCCTATTATTTCTTTGTATTTTCGTAAAACTTCTTTTAATGCTTCTAACGTTTCATTTATTAAACCATAATTACCATTTATTTGACTATAAGTTGTTTCAATAGTGTGTATTTCATTTTCTAGCCACTTTATAAATTCTTTTTGTTGATTATAATTAGCAATTTTTGTACTTTTACAAATATTTACAAAACTACAAGATTGTGAATTTTTATATTCTTCAAGTTGTTTCTTTAATTCTTGATTTTCTACCATTAATTCACCATTAAGTTTTTTATGTTCTTCATTTATTTGTTTTAATTGCTGATTTTCTTTTTGCAATAATAATTTATCTGCTATTACATTTGCTAATTCTAATTCTTCTTCACTTGCACCACTTATCATTTACTCATCACTTCCTCGTTCTAGTTCTTGCAATTTTTTGAAATATTTTAACCAACAATCTTTGTAATTATCATTGCAATTATTCTCACACCACTCATCTTCATAAAAAACACTTTGCGATTTATCTTCATTAGTATTATTCTCAAATCCAAAATTTAAAGGGCATTCTTCTTTAAAAAATGAAAAGTTTAATATAATATCAATTAAATTTTTTAATTGTTTATTTTCTTCAACATTTGCTTTTAAAAGTATGTCATAAGTTTGTATAGCACCATTTAATCTTTTGTTTTCTTTTTGTAATTGATTAATCCATTCCCATAATGGTATAAAATCATCACCATCATATTTAATTTTTGATGATAATTTTAAAGTCCCAAAATATCTATAACCTTCAGAGTCTTTCCATAAATTATTTATTGGCTTATATTCTTCATTCATTCTGACACCTCTTTTAATATATCTAAAACTTTCTTTTCTCTATTTATTGCTATATTGCATTTATCGTAAATTCCTTGACTATCATTTTCACAAAATGTAATACCTTTTTCTAAAGTTTCTATTGCTTTATCAATCACTTCTTTTTGCTTTTTGACTTGCTCTTCTAATTGTTCTATATAATCTTGAATACTTTGACTTGCTATTCTTATTGTTTCTACTGTTTGATAATAATTTAATGCTCCGTTTTCTAATATTCCTAAATAATATAATATTTTTTCATTATTCATATTCTTATTTCTCCTTTTTCAATTGTTCTTTTAAACATCTTATGTCATATGCATTGTAGCCACACAAATAACAATATTGTTTTTGAAGTTCTATTAATGCAAGTAAAGTACAATATGGTTGTGTAAACGGATAATTGTACGGTTCTTCTAGTTCATTTAAATATTTTCTTAATTTTCTTAAACTTCTATGTTTCCAAAATTTTAATTTTCTTCCTTTTAAAAACAAATATAAATCATTATTTTCCAACATACTTATTTCTCCTTTTTAGTTACTATTTGAAATATTTTCTATACGGCTTTTAGCAATTTCAAAATAGTTTTTATTCAGTTCTATTCCTATAAAATTTCTATTTAACTCTTTACAAGCAACACCTGTTGTGCCTGACCCCATAAATAAATCCAATATTGTATCATTTTCTTTCGTAGATAATAATATGCAAGCTTCTGGTAATTCTAAAGGAAACCCACTATGTCCCCATTTAGACTTTGTTTCTTTTCTTCCAAAACTTTTATTTGATTGCTTTCCACGATTAAATGGAATTTCCCATACATTTCCTACATTTTTCGTTTTAAATAATTCTGGAAATTTTGAATATAATTCTTGTTTATGCAACTTTACGCCTGCAGAAGTATGTTTTAACATAAAAATATATTCACACTGATTAGTTAATTGTCTATCAGTATTGGCTGGTTGTTGGTTATATCTATACCAAATAATTGTATCGTGCAATTTAAACATTATTTTTCTTGTTGCTAATTCCATTATTTCAAATGCTCTGATCGTTATTTCACTATCATTTATCACGTTCAAATAAAATGTACCGTCGTCTTTTAAAACACGTTTGCATTCTTTTAACCATATTTCACACCAATCTAAATATTGTTTATATGAATTAAAATATGCTTCATATTCAAAACCTTTCCAATAAGGCGGGCTAGTTATAATACAATCTATTGATTTATCAGGTATGTCTTTAATTAATTCTAAACAGTCTCCATTTTTTAAAATTATTTCCATAATAGATCCTCACTTATTGTTTGTTTTAATTGATTTCTTCAATTTTGTATTTTTCATATGGTCTCTTAATAATAATTCCATTATCCTGTCTTATATATATATATAAAATTCTATTTTCTGCTGTTTTTTTACATATATTACCTATTATTTTTCTATTTTTATCAGTATAAATGATTCTTTTCATTTTGCATCACCTTTCATGTATCATAAATGACCCCCATTTTTCCAACGTAACTGGTTCATTCATGAACTATATAATTTTATAAGTTTAGTGTTATATTTAAAGGTTAAACTACATATTTTATATATATTTTGCTTCTCTATCAGTAATATCACCTTTAGGATTAGTATTTATAGCTATCATTCTATAAGATGTAGCGTTTATAAATACGTAATTATTCTTCAATCATAAAATATCACTTTATCTACTGAACTTTTAATGAATTTTTAATATAAAATGAAAAAATAACCAATTTTATTTGATTATTTCTTATATAAATTAATAAATATATATTTTTGCTAAGTATTTTTAAAAATGATTATATATGTGAATCCTTTTGTTATTTTTTATATATTTATGGGGGTAAAAAAGCCCCCTAGTACCCTTTTAAAAATAGGGTTGGGGTGTTAACGTTCGTTAATACTATAATAAATCGTTATTTTATAAGGGTTAAAACAATAATAAATAATACATTAAACCACAACAAGAAAACACTATAAAATAATAATATAGTGTTAAATAATTATATATTTTTGAAATTAAAGAGAAAGGTAAACTTCTGTTACAATTTAAATAATAACAATAACAAATAATAACAAACAATAATAATAACTATAATAATAATAATACAAATAAATATAATAACAAAAATATATCTATATAAATATACCCATATCATAATATATCAATAATGCAGT
>ERZ773147.639-NODE-639-length-41206-cov-8.360186_pt1 | contig 41206 bp, 24 predicted proteins | sample MGYA00580851_ERZ773147 | MGnify/ENA primary metagenome ERZ773147 (study PRJEB29015, sample SAMEA2737818) | human gut metagenome | biome: human gut; feature: human-associated habitat; material: faeces | place: China | collected 2012 ... | reverse complement strand
CTACCACCTCCCCCTACGGGTACTCCTCCTTCCCGAAGGAGGAGAATGGAGATACTACCGACTTTTAATCAATTTTGGTGAAGGTAGTATTATAATATCATTAATCTGATAAAATAGAACATGGCTGGACTGAAATCATTAGCAAAAGATACTGCGATTTATGGATTGAGTAGTATTGTCGGTCGATTCCTCAATTATATGCTGGTACCGTTGTACACAGCAGTTTTACCGGCTTCTTCCGGAGGCTATGGAGTAGTATCAAATGTCTATGCATTTACAGCTTTGATGCTCGTACTGCTCACGTTCGGTATGGAAACGGGTTTCTTCCGCTTTGCCAATAAATCAGGGGAAGATCCGATGAAAGTGTATGCAAACTCTTTGCTTTCAGTAGGCGGGGTATCCATGATTTTCGTCCTTCTCTGTCTACTGTTCCTGCAACCGATCGCCAATCTGCTGGATTATGGCAATCATCCCGAGTTTATAGCGATGATGGCTATGGTGGTGGCTTTGGATTCTTTCCAGTGCATTCCTTTCGCCTACTTACGTTATAAGAAAAGACCGATTAAGTTTGCGGCTATTAAATTGCTTTCCATTATCGGTGGAATTGGCTTGAATCTGTTCTTTCTGTTGCTCTGTCCGTGGCTGAATGTTCATTTTCCGGCAACGGTTTCCTGGTTTTATGATCCGGATTATCTGGTAGGTTATATTTTCATCAGTAATCTGATTATTTCGGCAGTGCAGATGTTCTTCTTTATTCCTGAATTGAGAGGCTTTGCTTATAAGTTGGACAAGGCACTGCTAAAACGAATGGTAGTATATTCTTTCCCGGTGTTGATTCTGGGGCTGGTCGGTATTCTGAATCAGACGGTGGATAAGATGATTTATCCGTTTCTTTTCGAGGATCGTCAGGAAGGACTGGTCCAGTTGGGCATTTATGCGGCTACCAGTAAGATTGCTATGGTAATGGCTATGTTTACGCAGGCTTTCCGTTATGCATACGAACCCTTTGTTTTTGGAAAAAACAGAGAAGGGGACAATCGTAAAATGTATGCGGCTGCAATGAAATATTTCCTCATCTTCTCATTGTTGGCTTTCCTTGCCGTGATGTTCTATTTGGATTTGTTGCGCTATCTGGTGGCAAGAGGATATTGGGAAGGGCTGGGAGTAGTGGCTGTTGTGATGCTTGCAGAAATATGTAAGGGAATCTATTTCAATCTTTCCTTTTGGTATAAACTGACGGATGAAACACGTTGGGGGGCTTATTTCTCACTGATAGGATGTGCTATTATTGTGGTGATGAACATTGTGTTTGTGCCTGTGTATGGTTATATTGCTTCTGCGTGGGCTTCTGTTGCCGGATATGGGGTGATTATGCTGTTGTCCTATTGGATGGGACAGAAGAAGTATCCGATTCAGTATGACTTGAAAAGTCTGGGACTTTATATCCTGCTTGCTGCGGTACTGTATGTGATTGGCGAACAAGTGCCGATTTCTGATCTTGTGCTCCGTCTGGCTTTCCGTACTGTGCTTTTATTGTTGTTTGTAGCATACATCGTCAAGAAAGATTTGCCGTTAAGTCAGCTACCTGTTATTAATCGATTTATAAAGAAGAAATAACTTATGAAGACAGATGAACGTAATAAATTCGCCATAAAGTCCTTTTTAGGCGAATATCTGGATTTGAGAAAGGATAAGGATAATGAACTGGCAACAGTCGATTCTATCCGTAAAGGTGTGGAGTTCAAGGGGGCGAACCTGTGGATTCTTATCTTTGCCATTTTCATGGCGTCACTTGGCTTGAATGTGAACTCTACCGCCGTGATCATCGGTGCCATGTTGATTTCTCCGTTGATGGGGCCTATCATGGGAGTAGGGCTTTCTGTCGGCTTGAATGACTTCGAACTGATGAAACGTTCTTTAAAGAGTTTTCTTATTACGACCGCTTTCAGTGTGACGACGGCGACAATCTTCTTCCTTCTGGCGCCTATTGCCGGTTCGCAGTCAGAGTTGCTGGCCCGCACATCGCCGACAATTTATGACGTATTCATCGCACTTTTCGGTGGTCTGGCAGGTGTGGTGGCTCTTTCTACGAAAGAAAAAGGGAACGTGATTCCGGGTGTCGCTATCGCTACGGCATTGATGCCGCCGCTTTGTACGGCAGGTTACGGGCTGGCTTCCGGTAATCTGATCTATTTTCTGGGAGCCTTTTACCTCTACTTCATAAATTCCGTATTCATTAGCCTCGCAACTTTTATCGGTGTGCGTGTGATGCATTTCCAGCGGAAAGAGTTCGTTGATAAAAACCGTGAAAAGACGGTGCGTAAATATATCATCCTGATTGTGATTCTGACGATGTGCCCGGCTGTTTATCTGACATTCGGCATTATCAAAAGTACTTTCTATGAAGCGGCGGCCAACCGGTTTATCAACGAACAGTTGGGATTCGAGAATACGCAAGTGCTTGATAAAAAGGTCAGCTATGAACATAAGGAAGTCCGTGTTGTCCTGATCGGCTCGGAAGTGCCGGACGCTTCGATCTCCATAGCCCGCAGTAAACTGAAAGAGTATAAACTTGAAGATACCAAGCTGATAGTATTGCAGGGTATGAACAACGAAGCGGTGGATGTGTCTTCTATCCGTGCCATGGTAATGGAAGACTTCTACAAGAACAGCGAACAACGGCTTCAGGAACAGAAAGTCAAAATAACTCAACTGGAGACAACTCTCCAACAATATAAATCGTATGATGAAATGAGTCGTACACTGGTGCCGGAACTGAAGGTGCTTTATCCTTCTATCACTACGCTTTCCATTGCTCACTCGCTCGAAGTACGGGTAGATTCGATGAAAACGGATACGGTGACGCTGGCTGTCATGAAGTTTGCCAAACATCCGACGAATACGGAGAAAGAGAAAATCAGCGAGTGGCTGAAAGCCCGGGTAGGGGCGAAAAAGTTGAGGTTGATTACCGAATAAAGAATCTAAAAATAATAGCATGAAATTCAGACTGACCGCAGTTATTGTCCTTGCTCTTTGCTTGTCGAATGCTTTTGCCGATGAGGGAATGTGGCTATTGGGAAATCTTAAGAAGAATAAGCAAACAGACCGGGTAATGAGAGAACTTGGTTTGCAGATGCCTGTAAATAAATTATATAATCCGAAGAAGCCGTGTCTGGCGGATGCCGTTGTCAGTTTCGGCGGCTTTTGTTCGGGAGTAGTCGTATCGGAAGACGGGTTGGTGTTCACCAATCATCATTGCGGTTTCAGTAGTATCCAGCAGCATTCTTCGGTAGAACATGATTATCTGAAAGACGGTTTTGTGGCCCGTAGCCTCGAAGAAGAACTGCCGAATCCCGAGTTATATGTCCGTTTCCTGCTTCGTACGGAAAATGTGACCAAGCGGGTATTGTCTGCCGCCAAACACGCCAAGACGGAATCCGAGCGGCGGGTGGCAGTCGATTCTGTGATGAATGTAATCGGGATGGAAGTATCGGAAAAGGACTCCACGTTGACGGGTATTGTTGACGCCTACTATGCGGGAAATGAGTTCTGGCTGTCTGTTTACCGTGATTATAATGATGTCCGCCTGGTATTTGCTCCCCCTTCCTCTGTCGGTAAGTTCGGGTGGGATACGGACAACTGGATGTGGCCGCGTCATACGGGCGATTTCAGCGTATTCCGTATCTATGCGAACACTCAGAACGGTCCGGCGGATTATTCTCCGGACAATGTGCCCTATCATCCCGAATATGTAGCTCCTGTCTCTTTGGAAGGATATAAGGAAGGCTCTTTCTGTATGACGCTCGGTTATCCGGGGAGTACGGAGCGTTATCTCTCTTCGTATGGTATCGAGGAGATGATGAACGGCATCAATCAGGCTATGATTGACGTGCGTGGAGTGAAACAGGCTATCTGGAAGCGGGAAATGGACCGTCGTCCGGACATCCGTATTAAGTATGCCTCAAAGTACGATGAAAGCTCTAATTACTGGAAGAATAGTATCGGAACCAATAAAGCGATCCAACACCTGAAAGTGCTGGAAAAGAAACGTGCTGCCGAGGCTGCACTGCGCGAATGGATTCAGGCGCATCCCGAAGAAAGGGAGAAACTTATTCGTTTATTCTCTTCCCTGGAGCTGAATTATGGCAATCGTCGTGAGATAAACCGTGCCTTGGCTTATTTCGGTGAAGCATTTATCAATGGGCCTGAATTGGTTCAGCTTGCGCTTGAAATTCTGAACTTCGACTTTGAGGCGGAAGAAAAGCAAGTGGTAAGCCGTATGAAGAAGCTGTTGGAAAAGTATGACAACCTGGATACTGCCATTGACAAGGAAGTCTTTGCCGCCATGCTGAAAGAGTATCAAACGAAAGTGGACAAGAAGTATCTTCCCGCTATGTACGATAAGATCGACACGCTCTATAACGGGAATATCCAAGCCTATGTAGACTCCTTGTATGCAACATCCAATATAACCTCGCCTAAAGGTTTGAAACGCTTCCTGGAACGGGATACGACGTATAATCTGATTGAAGACCCTGCCGTATCTTTGAGTCTTGACCTGATTGTGAAATATTATGAGATGAACCAGGGTATTTCCGAAGCTTCCGAGCAGATCGAACAGGGAGAGCGTTTATTCAATGATGCCATGCGCCGTATGTATGCCGACCGCAATTTCTATCCCGACGCCAATTCGACCATGCGGCTCAGTTTCGGGACGGTCAGTGGTTATTCTCCTTTCGACGGGGCTACTTACGGCTATTATACAACAGTGAAAGGTATCTTTGAGAAGGTAAAAGAGCATGCCGGAGACATTGACTTTGCCGTGCAGCCGGAACTCTTGTCTTTATTATCTTCCCGCGATTTCGGCAGGTATGCCAACGAACAGGGAGATATGAATGTCTGCTTTATCTCCAACAATGATATAACAGGAGGAAACTCCGGTAGTGCTATGTTCAACGGTAAGGGAGAGTTGCTCGGTCTGGCGTTTGACGGCAATTGGGAAGCCATGAGCAGTGATATTGTATTTGAACCCGATTTACAACGGTGTATCGGTGTGGATGTGCGTTATATGCTCTTTATTATCGAGAAATACGGGAAAGCGGGGAATCTGATAAAAGAATTAAAAATAAGGTGAGTTTGATATAACTTCATTCTCATGCTTCTCTTTCCTTTCCAAAGGAAGGGAAGCATAATCATTAAGTTTATATTGAACTCACCTTATAAAAGGTTATGTAAACGTTTTTGGTACAACTTTTTTTAAGAAGGAACCATTCCCTCAAAAGGGGAATTCTATGGTTTTTGCTTTGAAAGTTTTTATTTCTTTGGTTTTCTGCGTGCCCACCCTTCTTCACTGAAGTCTGGTTCTTTGTCTTTAAAGAATTCCTGCCAGTCGTCTTTCTTTTTTGGACCGCGAGCATCCGAATAGCCTCGTTCTGCACGACTCGGTTTTTCTTTTTTGCCGGATTTTGGACCTTTGGTAGAAGCATCTTTTGTTTTTCTATCTTTATTGTCGTAGCGTGGAGTACGATCTTCTCCTTTGCCGAATCGTTTTCCGCCTTTGCGTTCACTTGAACCGTTTTCATGTCCTTTTCCGCCTTCTTCACTAGATACTTCTACTACGACTTTCCGTCCGTTCCATTTCGCACGGCTTAGAGCTTTTACGACATTGATAGCCTCTTTTTCGGGAACTTCAAAGAAAGAGAAGTTCTGCATTAAGTCGATACGTCCTAATTCAATGCGTCCACGTGTATTGCTATTCAGCAAGCCGATGAGGTCACTGGGGAAGAAACTGTCCGTTTTGCCCAAGTTAATGAATAAACGGTTGAAGCCCGGAGCAGCTTTCCGGCTTCTTTTTTCGAAACCACCTTCTTTTCGGTCACCTCTTCCGGTACGTTCGCCACGGCTATCGGTCGGTACTTCTATCTCTGCGCGGTTGCGGTAATATTCGGCAAAGCGGTTAAATTCGTGAGAAACCATTCGTTTAATCAAGTCTTCCTTACTTAACCATTCTAGCTTACGGTAAATATCGGGCATGAATTCAGAAATCTCCTCTTCGTTTACTTTTACTTTCTCGAGGTCGTCAATTACTTTAAGTAACTGTTTCTGGCAAATTCCTGCTGCAGTCGGCATTTCTCCGGGAATAAACTTCTTGCCGATAATACGTTCAATCTCACGCATTTTCCCTTTCTCACGCAGGTTGATAATGGCGATAGAAGTACCTGTCTTGCCGGCACGTCCTGTACGTCCGCTACGGTGAGTATAGCTTTCCGTATCATCCGGCAATCCGTAATTGATGACGTGTGTCAGGTCGTCCATGTCCAGCCCGCGGGCAGCTACGTCCGTAGCAACGAGCAGTTGCAGGTTACGGATACGGAATTTCTGCATCACGGCGTCACGTTGTGCCTGTGACAATTCACCGTGCAATGAGTCGGCATTATAACCTTCCTGCATCAGTTTATCTGCAATTTCTTGTGTTTCCTTACGTGTGCGGCAGAAAATGATACCGTAAATTTGCGGATAATAGTCTACGATACGCTTCAGTGCTTCATACTTATCTTTAGCATGAACGGTATAGGCAACGTGCTTTACGTTGCTGGTACTTTCATTCTTGCGGCCGATAGTGATTTCTTTAGCGTTGCGCAGATAGTTCTTTGAGATGCGCGCAATTTCCGGGCTCATTGTTGCAGAGAAAAGCAACGTATTACGTTCTTGGGGAACATCGGCAAGAATAGCATTGATACTATCCGTAAATCCCATATTCAGCATTTCGTCCGCTTCGTCCATTACCACGTTGCGAATAGTGGACAAGGATACGGTCTTGCGCTCCATTAAGTCCAATAAACGTCCGGGAGTGGCCACGATGATATGTACACCGCGTTTCAGGCTGCGTATCTGACTGTCAATAGAAGAACCACCGTATACCGGGAGTACTTTCAGCCCGTCAATGTATTTGGAATAATCGTTCAAATCTCCTGCTATCTGGAGACAAAGCTCACGAGTAGGGCAGAGGATAAGCGATTGTGGAATTCTGTTCTTTACGTCAATCTGTTGGAGCAAGGGCAGGCCGAATGCGGCTGTTTTACCTGTTCCTGTCTGTGCAAGAGCTACTACATCATTATTTTCTCCTAAAAGGTACGGAATCACTTCCTCTTGTACCGGCATGGGATTCTCGTATCCCATTTCTTCAATTGCTCTACGTATCTCCGGAGAAACGCCAAGCTCTTCAAATGTCTTCATTAAATCTCTGTATATCTTTTATTTCGGGTGCAAAGATAGTCAATATAGTTGAATCAACTATCATTTATCAGTTAATAAAATATTGTACCGCTATTCTATTTCGCGGGTATTATTTATAGCTTTCCGCAAATTCTACGGATACGGAGTTGCTGAAACTCCGGCAGACTTCTGCGGCAAAGTCTTTTCCGCACTGGATAACCTTATCCCAGGTTGCTTCGTTCAGGTTGTTCAAATCACGATATCTGACGTCGTATTTAAGTAATCCGTAGATCAGCCCGGCATTGAAGTTGTCACCTGCTCCAATGGTACTGACAGCTTCCAATGGTTCTATCGGATAATCTTTATTAACTAAATTTGTACGGAGTGATACTTTTTCTCCTCCCGCAGTACAGATAAACCGAGGACAGTAAAATTTGATTTTATCCTTGTATATCTTGTCCGCGTCCTGCATGCCGTACATATAGAAAAAGTCCTCCAATGAGCCTCGTACAATATCCGAATATTCCAAATTCTCGATAATGGTGGGAGCGAGTTTCATCGCTTCGTTTTTGTGTGAAGAACGGAAGTTGGGGTCATAGTAGATAATAGCTTTTTTCTCGCGCGCCTGGTCGAGCAGTTCGAGAATCTTTTCCCGCAATACCGGATTCAAGGCGTAGTAGGAGCCTATCATGACAATGTCGTCTTCTTCCAGTTTGGGGAACAGGACATCGAGACGTTGTTTGGGGTAATCCTTGTAGAAGATATATTCGGCATCACTTTGCTCATTGAGAAAAGCCAGAGATACCGGTGATTTCCCGTCAGGGAATACATTCACATGGTCGGTCGGGATATTGTTGTCACGCATGAATTGCAGGATAATGTTTCCCACGCGGTCGTTACCGGTTTCGCTGATGAAACCGACGTTTGCTCCCATCCGGCCTAAGGATACGATGCCGTTGAATACAGAGCCTCCCGGTACGGCTGCGGAAGGCTGGTCGCCTCGAAAGATGATGTCGAGGATTGTTTCTCCGATACCGATTACTTTTCGCATAGTGATCTTGATTTTTCTCCCAGATAACCTCCGTGGTGGCGTTTCGAATATTCGGCAATGGTGAATCCGGTTTCTTTCATGGTCTGTACTACCAGAATATCACCGATAACAGTCATGGCAGTAGTCGAAGTAGTAGGAGTCATACCCAGCGTACAAACTTCGGCAGGTTTACCGGTACTCAGGCAAACATCCGATTCGTGCGCCAACGGACTATCTGGATTTCCCGTGATAACGATAAACTTCAGTTCCGGGTCCAGATTGTGAGCAAGTTGGGTAAGTTCGACGATTTCACGCGTCTTGCCGGAGTTGGAGATAAGCAGGAGCAAATCATTTTTCTGCAGGATACCCAAGTCACCATGTTGTGCTTCGCTAGGGTGCAGAAATACAGAGGGAATACCCGTAGAACAGAAAGTGGTAGCAATGTTCATCGCAATTTGTCCGGCTTTCCCCATACCGGAAGTTACTAGTTTTCCCTTCTTCTGATGTATCTGTTCAACAATAAGTTGTACTGCTTTCTCATAAGCGTCTGTTACAGGGATATTGAGCACAGCCTGTGCTTCCTGTTGTAAAAGTTGTTTAATGGAGTCTATCATATGATCAGTTTATTTTTTCTTTTAGTTCATCCGGAGTGTTTGCTATTTCGTAATAGGTTGAGAAAGGTTGGCGGGCAAAGCCTTTTTCTTCCAAGGTTTTGAGTGCTTTCAGCAGCTCGTTGTAGAAACCATATTCGTTATAGAAGATAACTTTCTTGTGGTGGTAGCCAATAGAAGCGGCAGCTATAACGTGGAAAACTTCGTCGAGTGTGCCTACGCCTCCAGGCAGTGCCACCAATACATCCGACTTTTCCGTCATTATATCTTTGCGGTCGCTCAGGTTGCGGGTATGAATCACCTCGTCCAGTAGAGAGCTTACTCTACCATTTTCTTCCAGTTTGGTCGGGACTACTCCAATGACCTTACCCCCGTTTTCTTTTACGGTGCGTGCTACGCATTCCATAAGTCCGAGGTTGGCTCCTCCGTAAATCAACGTTTTGCCTGTCTGTCCTATCCATTCGCCTATTCGGCGAGCACTTTCGAAGTACATTTTGTCAATGTTTTCAGAGGCAGAACAGAAAATTCCTATCTTTTCCATATACGTTGTAACTGTTATAGTCCACAAATATCTGCAATTTTCTATAAACAGCAATAAGTTTTATTGTATTTTTGTGGCATTAATTCAATAAGGAAGTAGAAAACAATGCATTGCAACGAATATACATTACCTAATGGCCTGCGTATTATCCATGAACCGACGCTTTCAAAAGTAGCTTATTGTGGTTTTGCGATTGATGCCGGCACCCGTGATGAAGCGGCAAATGAACAGGGAATGGCTCATTTTGTAGAACATCTTATTTTTAAGGGAACGGTGAAACGGAAAGCTTGGCATATTCTCAACCGAATGGAGAATGTAGGCGGTGACCTCAATGCTTATACGAATAAAGAAGAAACGGTTGTCTATTCCGCCTTCCTGACAGAACATCTGGAACGTGCGCTTGAGCTACTGGGGGATATTGTATTCCATTCTACTTTTCCGCAACATGAGATTGAAAAGGAAACAGAAGTGATTATTGACGAAATCCAATCCTATGAAGACAATCCTTCCGAATTGATCTTCGATGATTTTGAAGATATGATATTCCGTAATCATCCGCTGGGAAGAAACATTCTGGGGAAACCGGAACTTCTGAGGAGTTTTCGCACGGAGGATGTCCTGTCCTTTACCCGTCGGTTCTATCAGCCGGGGAATATGGTGTTTTTCGTTCAAGGACAATATGATTTCAAGAAAATTATCCGTCTGGCAGAAAAATATATGTCGGATATTCCTGCAGTGGAAATTGAGAACCGCCGTACGCCTCCGCCTCTTTATATTCCTGAACATTTAACGGTAACTAAAGACACACATCAGGCACATGTAATGATTGGTAGCCGTGGATATAATGCATACGACGACAAACGTACCGCACTCTATCTGCTGAATAATATCCTCGGCGGTCCTGGAATGAACAGCAAACTGAATGTTTCTCTTCGTGAACGCAGGGGATTGGTTTATAATGTCGAATCCAATCTGACTTCTTATACCGATACAAGTGCTTTCTGCATCTACTTCGGGACGGATATTGAAGATATGGATACTTGTTTGAAATTGACCTATAAGGAACTGAAACGAATGCGGGATGTGAAAATGACTTCTTCTCAGTTGGCGGCAGCCAAGAAGCAGTTGATCGGACAAATCGGGGTGGCCTCCGATAATTTTGAGAATAATGCGTTGGGCATGGCGAAAACTTTCCTGCATTACCATAAGTACGAATCATCCGAGCTTGTCTTTAAACGTATAGAGGCTTTGACTGCAGAGACTTTGTTGGAAGTCGCCAATGAGATGTTTGCTGAGGAATATTTGTCAACGCTGATTTACAGGTAGTATTGTGAGATTGCTATGCAGTAAAAGATAGTGGTATACGGATTAAACCAATTGGATCCATCCCCTTGTATTAACTCTATACCGTTATACTAGAGGATAATACAGGAGGATGGTAATTGGTTATTTAATCACAACATTTTTATTGTTTATATACAAATTTTCATGCCTTGCTAAGTTATAAAGGTTGGTTTCTGGACCATTTGATAACCCTGTTTTAGTATTCCACTTTGTAATCTTTGTGTAGATGTCCTCCTTTCCAAGCTTTTTTGCTAGTCCAATCTGCGTATGCATCTGTCCAAAACGGATCATCAGCGGGAAGACCGAGAGGTAGAAAACTTAAGGTTGCCATATAAAGGCTGCCAGTGGAGGTGTAACCATCAGCACATTCTGGCTGATGACCGTTGAAGCCGAGCACTAACCAACCATCCTTATCGAAGTTCTGATTTCCCTCATACATATTTCGGTGTACGGCAGTCAGGGCGCAACGTACTTGGGCGGGAGAAACGTGTGAGGGCAATTTTTTGCGTAGAGCTACGTCTGCTAACGATTGGAATGCAGCGGTACGATAAGTAACCGAACGTCCGAAAGCGGGATATGTGCCATCGGGAGCTATCATACGTTCACAAAATTCAGAGTGGCGTATCATGCGGTTCATAGCTTCGTCTAGCTCTTTCTGACTTGCCCAACGTTTGGGTAAAAGATTTTCCAGCATAGCTACCATCATAGAATGCATCACGTAGGCGTTATAATTATCCATACTGAATGATGGACCATCACTATACCAGCCATCGCCTACATACCATTCTTTTACCTTATTTTTACTTACACGAATACGGAACTGGTCGTATTGTACACCTTTTCCCAACAGAAATGATTCTGTTAGTCCGGTGAAGAGTAACCAGTTGTTGTAAGCACCAGTACGATCACGTAAGGATTGGAAGGATTTAATATAGCGTTCTTTTGTAACTTCATCCAATGGTTCCCATAAAGCTTTGGGGGCACGGAGGAAGGCATGTACCAGATAGGCGGCATCTACGATAGGTTGAGCGTGTTTGGTGAAGTTCAGTAAGTCGGGTGATGCAGGATCTACTGCATTTTTTAATCCTTTCAGTACTTCTTCACGCATCTGCTTGCGTAGTTTGCCTTCTTCTGTATCATCATCGGGGAGTGCTAGCCAAGGGGCAACCCCGGCGAGTGTGCGGCCTACAGCTTCCAGATGTGTCATGTCTTTGTAGCCTGCTGTTTCACCGCTACGGGTCTCAATGGGCATATTCTGGTGTAGTGTTCCTTCTGCGAGGTTATGGATGACAGGATATGATATTTTCCAAAGTAGCTTTACCCATATGGCGCGATCTTGGGTGCCAGTGGTTTGAATTTCCGTCATGGGAATATTCTTCTTTCCTTTTTTCTTGTCTTTGGCTTGTACTCCTATTGGCAGTAGTATTATAGCCGTTAGTAAACAGATTAGATAATTCTTTCTTTTCATGTTTTTTCCTTTTATTTATAGTGGACTTTTTCCGTCCAGCATTCGGTTATAACGATGTAAAGCTTCGATGAAATAGTAGTCGGCATACGTTAGCGGCACATCTATTTCTGAATTGTGAGGTACGGCACCTACACTATGCATCAGTATAAAGTTTGCATTCTTACCTAGCTCGGCACGGTAGTTGGTACTACCTAGTGCATGTAGAATCTGTTTGGCACTTTCCAGATATTTCTTGCTTTTGCTACCTTTGCTATAAGTACTCAGTTCCAGTAATGCCGAAGCTACGCAGGCTGCGGCGGAAGCGTCGCGGTAGTTATTTACCATTTTACAGGCGTTGGAACGGATACCGGGTGTGTAACCTTCTTGAAAGGCGTTAAAGTCCCACCAGGCAACCTTGTCGGAAGGAAGGTTGGGATGATCAAGGTAGAAGTCTGCCATCTTTTCTGCAGTTTTCAAGAAGCGTTTGTCTTTCGTCTCACGGTAACACATGGTAAATCCATAGATTCCCCAAGCTTGTCCACGTGACCAGGCTGAATTATCGGAATATCCCTGAGAAGTCTCTCCTTTGATGGGCTTGCCTGTTTTTTTATCATAATATATGATGTGGAAGCAACTGTAGTCCTTACGTATTTGATGGTGCATTACTTGTTCTGCATGTGAAATAGCCACTTTACGAAAACTTTCATCACCCGTCACTTTGGAGGCATGGAATAATAGTTCTAGATTCATCATATTGTCGATGATAACAGGAAAATCATATACTTTGTCACCGTGCCAACTGCGAAATCCATTCCATGATTGAATGACTTTTGCTTGAGGGCGGAAACGTGTACAGAGTGAACGTGCCGATTCTACTAATATGTCCTCATATTCGTCTTTTGGTGCGAAGCGATTGGCATTACCATAGCTGCAATACATCATGAATCCAATATCATGATTGTCTGTGAAGGTCTTTGCGGGTTCCATTTGATGTGTATAAACTAAGGCAGAGTCTTGCAAAGCTTTGTCGCCTGTGTAGTTTGATAGATACCATAATGTACCAGGGAAAAAGCCTGCTGTCCAAAGGTAAATACTTCCTTTGCTGGGAGTACCGTCTTTGCGTATACTGTGTGGCATGATAGCTTTTCCATTTTTTCCTTGTGCAGGGGTTTGCATCATCAAACTATATTGTTTGGTGGCGAATTCCATATTCTCTTTGATAAATGCTTTTTCTGCTTGGGGCGTTTGAGCTTGTGCGGCAGTTAGTGAATATGCCAATGCAGTAAGTACAATCCATCTTTGGGGGATTGCCGGATTCTTCTTTATAAATTTAATCATGTTATTAGATATTATATGTTAGATGTTTTTATGCTGCAAAGTTATTCCTATATAAAATAGGTAGGGGGATATTCCGTCCATTCGAAGGGGAGTTTGTGTTTTCACTTTTGTTTTTAACGTTTTGTCCGGTAAGAAGCTTTTTTAGGAAAGAAATCGTTAATCCTCTCTCTGTTGTGTTAAAATAGATTTTTTTCATGGAGAAGACAAATTCAGTACCTGAAATAGATGAAATATCCTCTTTATTTGAATGGAATTATTCACTTTTGTGCCGGTAAATAATTAGCCCTTTATCTAAAATAAAACTTTTATTATGAAAACAAAAAACTCTTTATTATTATGAAAAAGAAAAGTGGCATAATTCTTAGTGCGCTTCCTTTGTTGACTTTAGGTCTTTGTTTCATTTCGAATTCTTCATTCGCAAATGGAGTAAATGGAAATGAGGTGATTTTAGTTAATTCTATGGGAGCACAACAAAAAACGGGCGAAATCCGAGGTGTTGTTTTGGATGGAAAAACGAGTGAACCAGTTATTGGTGCAGCTGTCAAAGTAAAGGGAACTACTGTTGGTACTACTACTAATCTTGATGGTGAATTTATTTTGAAAGCATCAAAAGGAGATGTGCTTATCATTTCTTATTTGGGGTATGAGAGCAAAGAAATCAGTATAAGTCATTTGAAGACTTATACAGTTGAGTTGAGTGAAGCTACTGAATCATTGGATGAAGTGGTTGTGACTGCTTTTGGCGTAGGACAAAAGAAAGAAAGTTTGGTTGGTGCTGTGACACAGGTGAGACCTGCTGAATTAAAGGTACCTTCTTCTAGTTTGTCTACTTCATTTGCCGGACGTCTTTCGGGTGTCATTGCTGTACAACGTAGTGGTGAACCGGGTGCCGATGGGGCCAGTTTCTGGATTCGCGGTAAATCTACCTTTAGTGGCGCAACTGGTGCACTTATTATTTTGGATGGTGTGGAAATCAGCAGTACTGAATTGAATTCACTCGATGCTGAAGCTATCGAGAGTTTCTCTATCTTGAAAGATGCTACTGCTACTGCGCTATATGGTACACGCGGCGCCAATGGTGTAATGATTATTACTACCAAAAGTGGTAAAGATCTCGACAAGCCTATTATTAACTTTCGCTTAGAGGGAGCCTTGACCTCGCTAACCAAAGTTCCTGAAATGGCTGATGGTGTAACCTATATGGAAGCTTATAATGAAGGAGCCGCTCGCCCCACTTCGGCTGCTACTCCCTATAGTAGGGAAAAGATAGAAGGAACACGTGCCGGACTCAATCCCTATCTTTATCCTAATGTAGATTGGTATGATGAGATGTTCAAAAAAAATGCTTTTGCCCAGCGTGCCAACTTCAATATTCGTGGAGGTAACAAAAAAATGGACTACTTTATGAGTGTGGGTGTGAAACACAGCGATGGTAACTTGAACTCGTTGAGCGAGAAATATGGTTTCAGCTATAATAATAACATCAATGTAACCAACTACGATTTTATTAATAACTTGAATGTACAAGCGACTCCTACTACTAAACTGTCATTGGGTTTGAATGCCTCTATTAAAGATTGGAAAGGACCGAATGCTAGTACAAGTTCTTTATTTGCATCTACTATGGAACACAATCCTGTAGACTATCCTGTTTCTTTTCCTGCTGGTTATGGATATGATACCGAAGATATTATGTGGGGGGATAAAAGTGGGGGCCCATTTGCTACCGGTGGATATATGAATCCTGTAGCTGACTACGTGACCGGATACAAAACAAACCATACCAGTATTATTACTGCCAATTTTAAGTTGCAGCAGGATTTGGGTATGTTTATAAAAGGATTGACATTCAATGGATTATTCTCTTACAAAAACCATTCAAGCAGTAATGCCACTCGTGTGAGTGACTATAATGCTTTTGAGGTCGCTTCTCAAAATGACGAAACCGGTGAATATACTCTTCGTAGAACGGGCAATGAACGTGGTACTGCTATTAAAACCTCGGGCTCGCATAGCGGTAACCGTAAACTCTATCTGCAAGCTACTTTAGACTATAAACATACCTTTGGCGGTGTACACGATGTGAATGCCATGTTTTTGTTTAATCGTCAGCAGTACAATACAAATAATGTGACTGACCTTTTTTCCTCACTGCCTGAGCGCAAACAGGGTATTGCCGGACGTGTGTCGTATGCTTACGATGGTCGCTATATGGCTGAAGCTAACTTTGGTTACAATGGTTCGGAAAACTTTGCATCAGGTAACCGCTATGGTTTCTTCCCATCTATCGCTGTAGGATATAACATATCAAATGAGAAATTTTGGGATAATATTCGTCCTGTGATTTCCAACTTAAAACTGCGTGGATCGTGGGGATTGGTAGGTAATGATAATACCGGAGCCGGACGATTTACTTATCTTGAAGATATTGATTTGGGTGGTAGTCCTGGATACACTACAGGTGTCGGTGGAAACAGGGTAACTTACAAGGGACCTAAATGGTCTCGTTTCTTTAATCCAAATTTGGGATGGGAAATAGGAGAAAAGATAAATGTAGGTATTGATCTTCAACTTTATAATAGTTTTAATCTGACAGTCGAAGCATTCAAAGAGACTCGTAGAGACATCTTCTTGAGTCGAGGTAGTACAATCCCCGATTTCTTGGGTTTGAGCGGAGCAACGGTATATGCTAACTTAGGTAAGATGAAAAATATAGGTATGGATTTGTCGATAGATTATAACAAACAGGTGAACAAAGATCTTTTTCTCTCTTTCAAGGGAACATTCACCTATGCGCACAATACCATTTTGGAACGAGATGAGCCTCCTTTCCAAGAATATCCTAACTTGTCATCGGTAGGGCATTCATTAGGGCAATATTTGCTCTATATTGACAACGGATTATTCCCCGATGAAAAGACCATCCATAATAACCCCGATCAAAAAGCTTTGGGATACACTCCACAACCTGGGGATATTTGGTATCATAATCTTCCTAACTACCGTGGTGAATATGATAATGTGATTGATGGCAATGACCGACGTTATGTGGGCAATCCGCAAGACCCGGAAATAGTATATGGTTTTGGTCCTTCTATCAAATTCAAGAAATGGGATTTCTCTTTCTTCTTTCAAGGAGTAGCTAAGACTTCAATTTTGATGAGTGGTATCCATCCTTTTGGTGAGGCACGTATCCGCGGCTTGTTTAAATACATAGCCGATGACCACTGGACTACTGAAAACCAAAATATTGATGCCAAATATCCGCGTTTGACATTGGAAAACAATGGCAATAATACACAAAACTCAACCTATTGGTTACGTAATGGTTCGTTTTTGAAACTGAAAAATGCCGAAGTGGGTTATACTTTCAAAGGCTGGCGCTTCTACTTAAGCGGACAGAATCTGTTGACATTTTCCCCTTTCGATTATTGGGATCCTGAAATGGGGAGCGGTAGTGGTATGAAGTACCCCACTCAACGTATCATCAATTTTGGTATTCAAGTAACCTTTAATAATAAATAAGAATTCTATATGAAAAAGATAGCAAAATTTTTAATCGTATTGGGAATGATGGGGCAACTTAGTTCTTGCGATTATCTAGACATTGTCCCCGATGAACGTGCACAAGAATCGGATACTTGGAAGACGGAAGGTGCGGTAAGAGGATATCTCTATTCTTGTTATGGCTATTTACCGGCTAACAGAACTTTCGGTAACAGTTATTGGCTTGCGGAAGAACTCACAGCTGTTACCAAAGAATTGTTTACCACTTTCAAATACGGTTATTATAGTCCTGTCAGTTTGGGATTTACTAGTAATACATGGTCTACTATTTGGAATGGTATTCATCAATGCTACATGTTCCAAGAAAGCTTGAAACAAGTGTCCAACGAATATGTAACAGACGAAATGAAAAAACAATATTTGGCAGAGTCTAATTTTTTGATAGCTTATTATCATTTCTTGTCTATGCGTTCGTATGGTCCGACCATGATTATTCGCAGTGTTATAGATTTAGAAACACCCATTAGTGGTTTTCCCGAACGTAGTAGTATAGACGAAGTAGTGGCCTTTATTAACGAAAAATTGGATGAAGCAATGTCTGAAGGCGGACTACCTACTACATGGAGTGGAAAAGATTATGGTCGTGCCACACGTCTTGCAGCATTAGCATTGAAATCCAGAGTTTACCTCTATGCTGCTTCACCGCTCTATAATGGAAACACAGAAATGTATGCCGATTTCCGTAGTCCGTTAGATGGACGTCAGTTAATAGCTCAAGAGAAAAGTCAAGCAAAATGGGAAATAAGTGCTACCCAAACAAAGTATGCAATTGATGAAGTGGAAAAAGCTAAATTCCATCTCTATCACGATGCGGATGCCGGTGAACCAAGTGATGCTAAACCGGGACTTCCCAATAAAGCACAACGAAGATTGAGATATACCAATATCGACAATCAGACAGGGAATAATCCGGAAATTATTTGGGCTGACACACGTAATGATGACTATTATGGAATACAGCGTCGCTGTCCGCCTCGTCAGACGCTCGGTGGTAAGTTTGCTGGTATCAGTATGACTAACTGTCCTACTTTGCAAACCATTGAAGCATTTTACACTAAAAACGGGCTTCCAATAAATAAGGATAAAACGTTCGACTATGACGAACGTTATGAATATATTAGTGCTCCGGAAAATTGTGATGGAAACAATTATGAGGATCTTGTGAAATATGCTAATTTTACTCCTAGTAGTGATAAGGTAATGCGTCTTTGCACCGATCGTGAGCCCCGATTTTATGCGTGGACTACCTATCATAATGGATATTTTGAATTTGGTAAATATAACAATGAAGAAATTAGTGCTGATCCGGCTAAGCGTGCTATCAGAATCCATTTGTTGAGAGATGATCCTCATGGTCGTGGTAATCGTACCGATCAGGAGTATTCTATTTCTGGATTTGGAAATAAAAAGGGTGTTGTACCGTCCGCTGAATGGAATGTAATAGAATATCCATTTCCGTTATTCCGTCTTGCAGAGCTTTATTTAAACTATGCTGAAGCTTTAGTTGAGTTGGATCGTTTATCCGAAGCTAAAGTATATTTGGATAAAGTACGCGAACGTGCCGGTATTCCTAGTGTAGATGAGGCTTGGGATAAGTATTCTACTAATCCTGGTTACCAAAACACTCAAGAGGGGATGCGAGAGATTGTACGTGCAGAACGTATGAACGAGTTATATTTAGAAGGTCATAAATTCTTCGATATTCGTCGTTGGAAAATAGCAGAGCAACATTGTGGAATGCCCGATCGCGGACTGAATACTAATGCTACTAAGGTGGAAGATTTTACTCCGATGGATCTTCCATTACCGCGAAATTTCCATAAGGGACAATATCTAATGCCAATTCCTTATCAGGAAATTAACAAATGCCCGCATATTGTGCAAAACCCTTACTATAATTAAAGAAAAAGCTTTCTCTCTCATGTCTATTAGGGATGAGGGGGAAGGCAAATAAAGTATCTAATACAGAAAGAAAATATACTATGAAGAGTAATTTATTAAAAAAAATAGCTGGTTGGGTTATAATGGTGTTCTTTGGGATGACTATATTAACTGGCTGTGACGATTATAATTTTGATATACCGCTCACTCCGTTTTTGCTCTTAGACAGCTACAATGTGAACTTTGACCAAAACAGTGGAGAACGGATACTGGAGGTTCGTTGTAACGAAGAATGGACTGTAGAATTGAGCAAAGAACTACAAGGCTGGTGTAGTGTGACTCGTAATGAAGATGACAATTTGATTGTAAGTGTTATTTTGAGTGAAGACAAATATGTGCGTAGAGGTGAATTCTATGTAAAGGCATTTTCTCAAACAGATACTGTACGTGTAGCGCAGTTAGGTTACCAACAAGCTATTTTGGTATCTCCTCAGAACATGAATATCGATGCTGCCGGAGATAAAGTATTGGTGGAAGTAACTTCGAATGTAGACTATATTATTACCCTCCCCGATTGGATAATAAAAGAGACTCAACCTGATACCCGTGCTCCGCAGGAAACTGTTACCAAACAATACCTCTTTAAAATAGAGAGTAACAAGGGAGCAAAACGTATGGGTGAAATTGTGTTTGCCGATAGTGATGAAATGTCCGACTTGGAGCCAACCGTTATTAATGTGGTGCAAAAAGGACTGGATGTTTACGAACCTGTTGCACCTGAAGAGGGCAACGATATTCAACTGTTTCCCAACAGTGCGGAAGGTGATGGTGGTGTGCCCGGTGGAAATTATGATGCAACTTTCGATAATGATTTGACTACCGAATGGCAAGCGAATTGGAAAGCTCCAATAGGATTGGTATATCCTCAGTATATTGAATATACTTTTGATGAACCGGTAGATTTGGACTACATCATTTATCATTGTACCTATTCTGCTAATCGTTTTAAAGATGTGAAGATTGAAGTGTTGACCGATGTTAATAAAACACGTAGTGCAGAATATGTGAAAGTATACGAAGGGACATTTGATAACGCCAACTCTACACGTGCAGACTTCAATGCTTCCCAAAGCAATGTGACAAAGGTAAAATTTACTATCAGTACTTGCTATAATATGAGCAAACCATTGCGGTGTCAAGAAATGCAGTTCTTCCAAAAAGATCCCAATGCTTTCAAATATGATGAACTGTTTACTGATATCGCTTGCACTGACTTGAAGCCTACCGTCACCGAAGAGGATATTTTGAATTGTAAGAGTTCATTTTACAAGACTTTGGCTTGGTTTATGTATAATAATGAGTACCAACGTGAGTTCCGTATTGCCAACTATAAGGCTTATCCGCATCCTGATATCGATGCTGCTGTTAATAAAACAGCTAAATATAGTTTACTTGATAATCCAACAGGAATCTTTGTTCCTGCCGGAGAGAACTTGGTAGTAATGGCCGATTTGAATGGATTGGATAAAGTGAATATCCGTGTACAGAATCTCGACAAACCAGGACAAGATGGATTTGGAGGAACGGAATATACCATTGTAAACGGTGTTAATACTATTAGCATTAAAGAGAAAGGACTTGTGTATGTGATGTATCACAAAGATGATTATGAAAATGCCCCTGAAATCACTCTGCATTTTGCATCGGGTAAGGTAAATGGATATTACGATAGTCAAAATCCAAAACTGAAAGGACGTTGGAAAGAGTTACTCAATAATAGTGTAGATACTCACTTTGATGTGATAGGTAAATATGTGCATCTTACGTTTACTACGCGCAGTTTCTTGAATTATACTAAGGATGTAGATAACCTGATTAACCTTTATGATGATATGATTTATCGTCAGCAAGAGTTCTTGGGATTGGAAAAGTATGATCGTATGTTTCATAATCGTAGTTATTTCCATGTCCATTATAATAGTGGCTCATTTATGTATGCTACCGATTATCATACAGCCTACATTGAAAGTAGTTTGAATTATCTGGCTGATGAGACCCAAATGGCGGCCAATTGTTGGGGACCTGCACACGAATTGGGACATATTCATCAAACTCGTCCGGGATTGAAATGGCATGGCATGACAGAGGTAACAAACAACATTACTGCCATTTATGTACAAACTAAGGTCTACAACGAGCCGTCACGTTTGACTGTTCAGGATCGTTATGTGTCGGCTTTCAATAGCATTATGGCAGGTCAAAAGGCACATAATGCCGAAAGCGATGTATTCAACAAATTAGTTCCGTTCTGGCAATTGGAACTCTACTTTGGCGAAGTGAAAGGAAACACTCCGATGAAACGGACCGATCACGGAGGTTTCTATGCAGACATCTATGAGAAAGTACGTACCACAGCTAATCCGACAACCGATGGTTTGTGCCAACTCGAATTTGTTTATAACAGTTGCGTATCGGCTGGTATGGACTTGACTGGTTTCTTTGAGAAGTGGGGATTCTTATCACCCATCGATATGATGATTGGTGATTATACCAACAAACAATTCACCATCACTGAAACAGAGATAGCCAATGTAAGAAATCGTATCGTTGCCTTGGGATTACCTAAATGTACAGATGCTGTAGAATATATTGTAGATAACACCGTAGATATCTTCAAGGATAAGAAGAATGTTATAGCCGGTATAGCTTCACATCAAGAAGAAACCAACGATGAAGGAATCACCACTTCTACTATTACCGTTAATAACTGGCAAAATGTAGTAGCTTTCGAAGTGCTCAATGCCGACAATAAACTTATTTGCGTATTTGAAGGTACTAAGAAATCCTATAAGATGAATACTGCTTGGGAAAATGGATATAAGTTGATGGCCGTACAATATGACGGCAGTCGTATAGCCGCTTCTATTAAATAAAATAGAGTTGCTATTTGAAATGAAGGCTGCTTATTTTAGCACAACCTGTTAGAATAGGCGGTCTTTTATTTATCTTTGCATATAAATTAATCTTTATTACGTTATAAATATGAAACAACTTCGCAAGTGGACAGTGGCTGCCTTTTGTAGTTTGGCGGGGGTACTCTACGCGCAAACACCCTCTTACTCCACCTATCAAGTAAACAAGGACCTTACTAACTTTACTGATTGGACAGCATCATCTCTGTCTAAGAACTTTAAAGACAAACATTTGAAAGGCATGGAATCCCAGCTAATGAAGCAATTGGCCGAGAAAATGCAGAGAGGTGATTATAACTCGGCCTACTTGTTACAGAGTTATAAGCCTATACCCTCAAATAAGGTACTGGAGCAACAACTCAAACTCACCAACGGATACAGTCGTTACGAAAACATTACCGGGGTCTATTTGGAAGCTGGAGAAAATGTAGTATTGGTGGGTGACCTTCACGGACGCACCGTAGGACTGCTCATTCCAGACTGGATCCGTCAACCTACTCTAGGCTATCAACCGACAAAAGACCCCGAAGGCTGGGGACTGAAAAAACAAGAGATACTGTTACACGAAGGTGTGAACGTAATCAATGTGAAGAAAGCCGGTAATGTGTATGTAGACTATTTCGCGGATGACCCCGACACTGCACCGGCAGTTACCATTCACTTTGTAACTGGGAAGGTAAATGGGTACTTTGACGCTACTGTACAGAGTAACGAAGACTGGAACCGTCTATTAGATAATGCGGTCAGCCCTGTTATGGATGTGAAGGGGAAATATATTCAACTAGCATACCCTGTGGAGCAATTAAAAAAGTTGACTTATGGCAAAGGCAAGGAACTGGCTGAGAATTATGACAAGGTAATGCAGGTACAATACGATTTCTCGGGTGCCACGAAATATAATCGTATACCAAAGAAGCGTATTCTGGCGCGTGTCAACTTTAACTATTTTATGTTTCGCGATGGTGACGGTGTAGCTTTTGAGGGTACAGATGGCACTATGAAGGCAGCGATAGGTCCGGAAGTGACAACTAACTGGGGTATTCATCATGAGATAGGACACGTGATGCAGATGCGTCCTTGGCTTACTTGGGGAGGAATGACAGAAGTGAGTAATAATCTTTTCTCCATGTATGGTACTATGAGTTTGGGTGATTCCAGCCGTTTGAGTAAGCGTCATATTTATGAGGTTGCTTTTAGTAAAGTACTTAATGCGCCAGAAAAGCAGTTTATCATGTGTGTGAAGGATCCTTTCCATAAGTTGATACCCTTCTGGCAAATTCAAATCTATGCCGATAAGATTGGTTATAAGGATTTCTATGCCGACCTGATGGAGCATTTATGTAACCAACCTCATAAAGGGGCAGGTAATGCATCTATTCATAATATGTATGAATATATTAAGCTTTGCTGTGATTTCCTGAAAACAGATCTTACGGACTTTTTCGATGCGTGGGGGTTCTTTCAGACCGGAAAATTTCACGTAGGCGATTATGGTAACTATGATTTTGAGGTCACTCCCAAGATGATTGAGGAAACAAAGCACTACATTGCTTCTAAAAACTATCCGAAACCGAGTATGGATGTGACAAAATTGACAGATTAGTTTTTGTATGACATAAAAACAATTCACGGGAGTTGCATTTAATTCTTTCAATATGAGAAATCTATTTTTTAATTCGATTGCAAATATGGGCAGATGCACTGTTGTTGTATTCATGTTGCTTTTTGTTTGCAATATGTATGGTCAGCAACGCTTTCTTTCCAATCACCCTCGCTTGCTGTTCACTGGTGCAGAAGAAGCTGCTGTGAAGCAGTTGATACAAAACAATCAGCTTGCCGGTGAGTTGGCAGAGTTCTTGAAAGCGAAAGCGGATACATTGGCGATTACTCCGCAGAAACCTTATTTAAAGGATAAATATGGTAATATATTGTGGACATCCCGATCCTATGTGAACCGCTTGGGTACGCTTGCATTAGCTTACCGTCTCTACGGTGAGCGGAAATACTTGGATGCCGCCAACGAGGCTTTATTGTGGGTGTGTAACTATCCCGACTGGGATCCACCTCACTATTTGGATACTGCGGAAATGGCAACTGCCGTAGCTATTGCTTATGACTGGTTGTATGATGCGCTGCCTATTTCGACTAAAGACTTGGTAAAGAAATGTTTGTACGAACGTGCCATTGTTCGTGTGTTGCGTGAATACGAAAAGGGTAGCTTGGGAAGTTGGGCGAAACGAGAAACCAATTGGAACGTGGTATGTAACACTGGTATGGTGCTGGCCGCTTTGGGTATTGCAGAAGATTATCCGAAAGAGGCCGCTGTCATTCTTGATAATGCTGCCAAGTATATGCCCAACTGCCTGAAACATTTTGCTCCGGATGGCGTATGCTATGAGGGCCCTGCTTATTGGGGATATACTACCAGTTATTTAACTCTCTACCTAAAGGCGGTGGCTGATAATGACAATGGAAAGGGAGGTATAGCACAACTACCCGGCTTGGAGCGCACGGCGCTTTATCAAAAACGGACACTTACTCCGTCCGGTCGTCTTTTTAATTTCGGTAATGCGGGGGCTGATGCTCAAAATTCTCCGGCATTTTTCTTATTCAGCCGTATGTATAACCAACCTGAAGTGGCTGAATGGTATCGGGAAAAGTTAAAATTGACCATGCAGGATAATTTACTTCTACATCAGCTTTTCTTTCTGTCACTTCCTTGGTTTGACAATGCTTCACCTAAAAAAGTGGAGAAAATACCTGCTTTAGAAATATACCACAACACAATTAATGATATAATAGTTTTCAATGGGAATAGAAATAAGAAAGGTTCTCTATTTTTGATAGCCAAGGGTGGAGAACCTCGTCAAGCGCATCAACATTTGGATGGAGGTACATTCATTGTTGAAAGCAATGGGGTTTGTTGGACAGAGGATCTGGGAGCTGATGATTATGCCCTACCGGGATTTTGGGACGGACGTCCTGACGGACAACGTTGGAAGTATTTCCGTAATAACAATTTTTCCCATAATACGTTGAGTATCGACCATAAGATTCAGTATGCCAATGGCGAGGCATTTGTTTGCGAAGAGCATACAGATGCGAAGCAGCCTTCTGTAAAGCTGGATATGACTACTCTATACAAAGATCAGGCTTCTTCTGTATTCCGCACGTTCAAATTGTTAAATGATTACACAATAGAGATAATGGATGAAGTGGACTTACTCAGTCCGCAGTCTATAGTCTCATGGATAGCTTCCACCAAGGCACAAGTGGAAGTAAAAGAGAACCGGGTACGCTTGACGCATGAAGGCAAACATTTTTATATGGAAATCATCGCTCCGGCAGGAGCTACCTTTAAAACTTATCCGGCAAAGAATACCTATAAGGGTGAATATCCCATTGAAGGTTACAATATGTTGGAGGCAGAATGTGGATTGGAAGGTGGTAAAGGAAAGGTTGTGGTGCGTATGAGCAGTAAAAGAAATATGAGATAGCCTACTAAGAATAATTTAATTAATAATTACGTATGAAAATAACAAATTTTTTAGCATTGGGCATATGCCTCTTGTTTGGTTCATGTACAATGCAGAAATCTACTGTACAAGTCAACGACAAGGGTACGGAATGGGAGTGGAATAAAGGAACAATTGTAGTGAAAACTCCCGAACGACCTGCCGGACAAGAGAGTGTCATCGGGCTGGCTCTTCCTAAGATGGAAGTAGTTCGTGTGGGATTTGTAGGGTTAGGTATGCGTGGGCCGGGTGCTGTGTCACGTTTCACTTACATTCCTGGCACACAGATTGTAGCACTGTGCGACTATGAAAAGGAGCGTGCTGAGAAGTGTCAAAAGTATCTGAAAGAAGCTTCTTTACCAAAAGCGGCTGTTTACTTGGGTGATAAAGGTTACGAAGAATTGTGTAAACGCGATGATATTGATCTGGTTTATATTGCAACCGACTGGTTGCATCATTTTCCTGTGGCGAAATGCGCATTGGAGAATGGCAAAAACGTAGCGATTGAAGTTCCTTCGGCTATGAACCTGAAAGAATGTTGGGAACTGGTTGATCTTAGTGAGAAGAACCGTAAGCACTGCATGATTTTGGAGAACTGTTGTTATGACTGGTTTGAGATGAATACCTTAAATATGGCACAACATGGAGTGTTTGGTGAGGTAATTCGCGCGCAGGGTGCCTATATTCATAATCTTGCTCCTTTCTGGAAGCATTATTGGAAGAAAGGTGAGGATGACAAATTGGGCTGGCGTTTGGATTATAATATGCGTCATCGTGGCGATGTATATGCTACTCATGGTCTTGGTCCGGTGGCGCAGGCCCTCAATATTCATCGTGGTGACCGTATGGAGACTTTAGTAGCAATGGATACCAAATCGGTCGTAGGTAAGGACTTGGTGAAAGAAAATGCCGATTCTGTTTGTAATAGTTTCCGTAATGGTGACCACACTACTACTTTGATTCGTACCGCTAATGGTAAGGTCATCGAAATCCAGCATAACGTGATGACTCCGCAACCCTACAACCGCCTTTATCAACTGACGGGTACTAAGGGTTTTGCCAATAAATATCCTACTCAAGGGTACGCCCTTGATGCAGAGCAGTTGAAGGCTTCCGGCGTTCAGCCTAAGGTGGACGACTTGAATTCACATGGCTTCATGCCGAGAGAGGAGATGGTAGCTTTAGTAGAGAAGTATCAACATCCTATCCTGAAAAAGTATGGTGAGATGGCGAAAGAGGTAGGCGGCCATGGTGGTATGGATTTCATTATGGACAGCCGTTTGGTTTACTGCTTGCAGAATGGTCTTCCGTTGGATATGGACGTTTATGATTTGGCAGAATGGTGCTGCTTGGCAGAGTTGGGTGAACTCTCTATGGACAATGGTTGTGCTGCTGTTACGTTTCCCGATTTTACCCGTGGTGAATGGAATAAGGTGAAAGGATATAGACACGCTTATGCTGCTCCTGCTGACGAGGAAGCAGCGATGGAAAAAGCGAAGGCTTTCACTAGCAAATTGAAAGAACAAGGCGCCAAAGAATGGGCAGCAACCGAAGAATAAAATAAAATTTAAAAAACATGTAATCAATAGGCTCAGGGTATCAAAGAGTGAATCCCGTTCAGCAACAATAGCAGAACGGGATTTTTCACTTTCCTCTGTACTCTTGTGGTGACTGATTGAAACAGGCTTTGAAGCAATGCCGGAAGTAACGTAGAGAACTGAATCCTGCCTGATAGGCTATTTCCGTGATTTGTAGCTCGGGATGATTTCTCAACAGTTCTGCTGCGTATTTCAGGCGGGCATTCATAATGAACTCGTTAGGAGACATACAGCTCAAGGCTTTCAGTTTATTGTAGAATGCGCTACGGCTTAAAGCCATTTCCTTGGCTAGGGCACCGACGTCGAATTCTGAGTCTGAGAGATGGGCTTTGACCGTTTCCTCTAACTGTTCCAGAAACTTGGCATCAATAGGGTTAAGCGCTAGTGCTTGTATCTCAATTTCAGCAGGAGATTCACTAGTTGTCATTTTCTGGCTGAATTTCTGTTTTAGCAGTTTTCGGTTACGCAGTATATTGGCAATGCGAGCTTGCAGCATTTTGTTGTTGAAAGGTTTCCCAATGTATTCGTCGGCACCGCATTGCAGTCCTTCCAACTTTTTGTCGTTCGAAGTGAGGGCTGTGAGCAGTACTACGGGGGTGTGGCAGAGGTCGAAGTCGGTTTTTATCTTGGAACACATCTCAATACCGTCCATTTCCGGCATCATGACATCGCTTAGTATAAGGTCGGGACGTTCTTCCATTGCTTTTTGTAGTCCGTCCTTGCCGTTCATCGCAATAACTATCCGGTAGAGTGGCGAGAGTAGATCGGTAAGCAGTTGGAGCAGTTCTTCGTTATCCTCTACAATGAGTACGCAGTCCTTGTCCGTCCTTCCAATGGAAATAGGTTCCGGTGTTTCTGCACATTCTTCTGTTTCTGTCGTTTCTGTGAATGGTGCGAGTATTGTTGCAGATTCCGCTTTTGTTGCCTCTATGAAGGTGACATCGTTGTCATCTTTAAAGAGATTTTCTTTGGGTAGTATTACTGTGAAGATACTTCCATAATCTATTGCACTTTGCACTTCGATTTGACCGTGGTGTAGTTCTACAATACCTTTTGAAAGAGCCAAGCCGATACCGCTACCGGGTGAAGAAAAGTTTTCGTCCGCCTGGTAGAAGCGGTCGAAGATGAACGGTAGGGCCTTTGAGGGAATACCTTTGCCGGAGTCTATCACCTTAATATAAATAGAATCTCCTTTATCGGTGATTGACAATTCTATCTTTCCTTTTTCGGGCGTATGTTTAAAGGCATTGGAAAGTAGATTGGTGAAGACTTTCCTCAATTGTCGTCCATCGAACCAGCACAACAAGTTTTCTGCTTCTGTATGGAATATGAACTGTATATTCTGTAAGTTCGCTTGGTCTGTGAAATCTTGATGAATTTGTCTCAAGTAGGGGATGAGGTCCATTTGGCAAACGTTTAGATGCAGTTTCCCACGTTCCATCTTCCGGAAATCCAGTAGCTCTGAGATCAGCTCTTTGAACTGGAATGTGTTTCTGTAGATTTTTGTCAGGCGACTGCGCAGAAAAGGAGAGAGGCTATTGACTTGTAACAGTGCTTCAATTTGTGCGATAATGAGTGTTAGCGGTGTACGAAACTCGTGAGAGATATTGGCAAAGAACTGCAACTTGGCTTGTATCAGTTCTTCATTCTTCTCTTTTTCCAGTTTTTCTTGTGCCAGTGAGGCGCGGAGTTGCATCTTGGAACGTGCTTCACTGAAAATATTCCAGCCAATGACAGTGATTGTGCAGAGATAAAGAATCCACATCCACCAGGTGTTCCACCAGGGATGATGAATAAGGATGGGGAGTTCGATAGCATGTATTTCGTCGAGTAGACTCTGTTGTTGTTCACGTATTACCAGTTTGTACTTTCCGGGGGGGATATTGGTGAATACCACAGTATTACCGTTGGTTTTGCTCCACTCTTTGCTGAATCCTTCCAACTTGTATTCATATATTTTTCTGTCAGTATTATTAACGTAATTGTTCGAAGAAAAACTGATGGAGAAGTTATTCTCTTTGTGGTTCAATTCTATTTGTCGGACAAAGGGTAAAGCACTCTTCAGAATACCATCGTCCGTTCCGACGGAGATAACCCGATTGTTTACTACTAAAGAAGAAAAATAAAGGTTGTAATTGGGGGCTATTTTCTGCAACGAGGAGTTCATGAACGAACTCATACCTTCTATACCACCTACAAAGGTTTCCCCGTTACGGCAAATCAGAAGTCCGCAACCTTCGTTGATAGCAGAGAGGTGCAAACTCTCCACATCAATTATCTGCTTCTCCTTGGTCTGTGGATGATAAATGAGAAGACCATGGTCGTTACTGATTGCCAGATAACCTTTGGTGGTGATATCCATATTGTAGCAATAGTCGGCATCAATATCTGTGCAAGCTGTAAATTGCTCTTTTTTTCCGTCGAACCGATAGATGCCGCTTCCGGAGGTACCGAAATAAAGGGTACCATCGTGACTTTCCGCCATGCTCTGTACATAATAGTTTCCCAATCCTTTTTCACCGTATTGATAGATATATTTTTCTTGCGGATTGTTCATGTTGATACGTACAATTCTCCTCCAATGGGTTATCCAAAGGTAGTTTTGAGAATCTATCAGAAAATTGCTTCCTTCTGTATTTGCTTCCGGAGTTTGAGGGAATAGTTTTTGAAAGTTCCCTTTGCCTTCTTTGACAAACATCCCTTCTCCCGTAAGGAGATAGATTTTCTCATCTCTGAACGTTACCTTTATCCAGGTATTTCCAAATGCTTTGGAGTGGAAGACAACTTTCTTGCTTGGAATGTCGAAGCACAAGCCGCCCTGTTTGTGAGTACCTATGTAGAGTTGGTCGTTTGCGGCATCGTAGGTAATGCATTTCAGGTTGTAGAAAGGTCCGTGGGCTGATTTTGCGTCCATTAGGTAGTGAGTGAAACGTCCGGTTTCCCGTTCCAGACAGTTCAGACCACCTCCTTCGGTACAAATCCATACGTCTCCACGCTTGTCTTCCACCATGTTTCCGACAAAAGGAAAGCTTAATCCGTTTTCGTTGCCGATACTTTCGGTATAGTGGTGAAAGATATCCACTTCGGGGTTGAAGTAGTTGACACCACCATAGTAGGTACCCACCCAGATAGTACCTTGCCGGTCTTTGTGAAGTGAAAAAATAGAAGAGTGGCATAGACTTCCGGGTTTGCTTCCTCTTTGATAGTAAGAAATATGCCCTAAGGTATCTATCTTGTTCAGTCCGTTGAAGGTACCCAGCCAAATACTTCCCTCGTTGTCTTCCACAAAGCAACGCACATCATTGCTGGAGATACCGAATTCCTTTTGGATGGTAAATTGCTGGCTGATTCCGTTCTCTATCTTGTACATGCCGTTGCGGAAAGTGGCCACCCACATCGTTCCACGGCTGTCCCGGTATAATGAAAGCACGTTGATATTTGGAATCACGCAGACGGGGGATGAAGGATTATGGATGTTATCGGTTCTGTAAAGTCCGTTTCGGGTACCCAGCCAGAGACTGTTATTGGCATCTACATAAAGGCGGATGATTGTTTTATGGAAAGGGGCTTGGTAGACGAATCTGAATGTTTCTTGTTCCCGGTCCCATTGGAAGACACTGTCATTAACAGCTGTCCATATTGTATGGTTGTGTGCGAATAGAGTTTGTGTGCGTAGTGGTAGAGATAAAAAACGATCTTTATGTAGATCATAACGGATCAGTTTCCCATCAGAAGTAAAGAATAGATTACCTTGTTTGTCACTTACTATGTGTGATATTTCATTACCGCCAAAATAATCTTTATTGTCCGGAGAAGGTTTATAGGTTTTCATTTGGTTCCCATCGTAGCAGTTCAAGCCTTCGAGTGTACCAAACCACATTCTGTCCAGTTCGTCCTGGCAGATAGAAAGTACAGATATTTGTGACAGACCATCTGATTTGCCTAAATGCTTAAAATAGATATTTCCGTGAATGGCAACAGATATGATAAGAAATAGGCATAGTAACGATTTCCTTTTCATAGCGGGGATTTTGAGATTAAGCGTGTTTATGATTACCATACAAAAGTAAAGCTTTTAGCCGAGAATGAGATGTTAAAAATGAGCTTTTTAATAGAGAGGACATAAATGTATCATGGAAAGGACGATTTCTCCTCTTATGGAGTTAAGGGCATTCTGTCTGCTCACAGTGAAAATATTGTCAATTATTAATACTTTAGCTGTCAGGTGCTAACGCCTCTTTTTCAGAGTATTAATACCTGAGTTGTTGGGCATATATACCCAAGGCGCTGGATCTATATATCCACCACACTGGATCTATATGTCCAATAAACGTTGTAAGACAGCGTTATACGATGTGGAGGAGGCGAAGGATGATTTCTCTTCTATATTTTGTGTTTTGTTTTACAGTGGCTGGACAGAATATGATTAATGTTTGCTTAGTATTAGTAAACTTTCCGGTCCCATATTGAATAGCAAGTCTATAATACTCAAGTTAGGCAGGAACCCCAGTTTGGACTCGAAAACCTGGTAATAAGGCTGCGGAACGAACGCTGTATCGGCCGTCCGGAAGTCCTTTTTGGGATGAATGATTTCACGAAAGTCGGCTTCGTCGGCGGTAAACTCCATTTTATATTCGGCGGTACGTTCTATAACCGGATGAATATCTATCAGTTCGCAGACCAGTCGGCAGAGTTCTTCGTTGAAATCGAACAGAAACTCGTATTTCTTTTCGTAGAAGGGACGGAAATCGTCTTTGTAGTATTCGAAGAAAGGAGTATTGTTGTAGGCCGACTCAATAGCGTTCCAATGCAGGTGTCTCCAGTTGCCGTGGTCGGAAATCCGGATATCTTTCATTGGGCATTTCGGTGTATCGGGCTTTACGGTGGGGATAGAGAGAGCCAGTCCGCCGTCCGGTCCGGTAATTGTGCATCGGTTACGGTAGGTTTGTTTCATATAGTGGTCGTGCTGTTCTATAAAAATCTTGTCGTATGCCAATAGTTTGGTGTAGTACTCGACAGGAGCGAGGTAGGCTGAAGATAAATAAGCTGTTTTCATTTCTTTCATTTTATACGTTTTGAGAGTCGTTTATGTTACTGTTCGGGGGATTGTCGTGCTGCCCGGAAGATCATTTCACCGTCCGGAAAAAACGATTCCAACGGTAGCCGTCAAACACTCCGGTGTCTTTTTCTTTGGAGAACCAGACAAGAGAGGCTTTGCCGATCAGATGGTCTTGCGGAACGAATCCGAACAAGCGCGAATCAGTCAGGTTAATGGTGTTGTTGGCTCCCACCCAATAATAATCTTTGGTGAAATAACAGTGTTGTGTTGGTTTGCCGTCCACATAAAGAGTGTCATTCTTGATTTCCGCCTGTTTACCTTCATGCATCACGAGGGTGTTTCGCAGTAGTGTAATATTCCAAGGATGTACCCGGACGAACTTCCCTTTACCGGGGACGATAAGCGGTCGCAGCTCGGTGTCTTTCTTCCCCGCCAAAGGCTGAATCCAGTTATTCCCGTTTATGGCTTGTTCCAACAGGTAATATTCATAACGGCTGAAACTGCGTACATGGGTACTGTCACTGCTACCCATTAAACCGTCATCGTCAATGGAAAGGGTGTGCATGAGTAAAGTTATCAGATTCTCTTTGTCTACCGGATAAGCATAAAGCCGCTTCTTGTCCGGATTGAATTGTACCTCGGGAGAAATCACAGAAAAAAGGGAATCGATAAATAGAGTATCACCCGGAACACCGATACAACGGCCGATGTAGATCTCGCGGCGGTCGATAACCGGTTGCCGGATGCCGGCAGGATTGTTAAACACAACAATATCTTGTTCCCGTACCGGACGCTCGCGCCAACGGTGATAGGAGAATATCGACATGAAAGGAATCCGCAGGCCGTAACTCCATTTATTCACCAGAATACGTTCGCCTTGGAAAATAGAGTTTTCCATGCCGGTGGAAGGGATAAAACAAGACGTAAAAGCAAATCCCCGGAGCAGAAGCACAATGACTATTGCTCCGGCAAATACTAGTATCCATTTGAATTTACGAATGTTCACTTAATAGCTTCCTTTTTTAATCCACCCACTTAAAGAGGCGGTTCCAACGGATTTTTCCGTCAAACCAGCCACGGTCTTTATCGAGCGACAGCCATACAACGATCGGTTTGCCCACAACGTGGTCTTCGGGTACAAAGCCCCAATAACGGGAGTCGGCAGAATTATGACGATTGTCACCCATCATCCAGTAGTAATCCATTTTGAAGGTATATTCATTGGTCTTTTCACCGTTGATATAGATACCGTCCGACTTCACTTCCAGCTTGTTGCCTTCGTATGCCACGATGCAACGTTCGTAGATAGGCAGGTTGTCCGGAGTCAGCGTAATGGTAGCTCCCTTGGCCGGAATCCAGATTGGCCCGTAGTTGTTGCGGTCCCACTTGGTGTAAAGATTCAGCGGATACATTTGTCCGGCATAGGCTTCCGGTTCCATGATTATTTTGCTGATTAGCTTCTTGTTGCCCAGAAGAGTGTCATACATCTTTTTAGTCAGCGGGAGATGATATACAGGATTCAGTTTTCCTTGCGCATTCCGGCTGTCGAGTCCCATTTCCAATAGTCCGATTTCATAACCGGAGTCTTCCATTAGTGTTCTGTCGGCATTGCTGATTCCCAGTTCGCGGAACATTTCTTCCGGGATATATGGACCGGTTGTTTGCACGAAATAGTTGAATTGCAGATTCTCCGGATTCTGGATTGCCTTGCCGTCAATCATGACTTGTCCGTCTACGATCTGGAGCGTGTCACCCGGCAGTCCTACACAGCGTTTTACATAATTCTCGCGGCGGTCTACCGGACGCCAGAGCACTTCTCCGTAGGTTCGCGGGTTATTTAGGATCTGTTTGCGTCCTGCGGCGTAATATAAGTCATACACGGCACGCTGTTGTTCGCGTGTCAGGCTATCCATATCTATCTGTTTGGAATATATGCGTTGGCCTTCGCCGTATGCCAATGTATAAAAGTCTGTCGTCTGTTGGTAATTGACGGCTACCGTATCTCCTGCAGGGAAGTTGAACACTACGATGTCATTCAATTTCACATTGCCGAATCCCGGCACTCTTTTATATTTCCATTGTGGCCATTCGATATATGATTTAGTACCTACAATTGGTAATGTATGTTGCGCCAGCGGCATAGAAAGCGGTGTGTTCGGCACGCGGGGACCGTAACTCATTTTGCTGACATATAGAAAGTCGCCTACCAGCAATGATTTCTCTAGAGAAGAAGAAGGAATCTGGTAGTTTTGGAAGATATAGATATTGACAAAGTAAACGGCTACCAATGCAAAGATAATAGCATCTACCCAGCTCATGACACTCCGAACTGCCGGATTCTTTGACCTTTTCCAGAACGACCAGGGTATTTTCTTTGTGATATAGATATCGAAAATGAAAGGTATGACGATTAATCCCCACCAGCTTCGCACCCAGATGAGGAAAACAAGATAGAGAAGAATAGCAATAGCACATTTAATCCATTGTGCACGTGTGGCTTGTCTCATAGTGGTATATTTATATTAGAACCTTTATTCGTTTAAGAACGGAAATAAGTTTTTCATTCCCAGGAAACCTTCGTGATGCGCGGTGTATTCGGCGGCCAATATAGCTCCGAGTACGAAACCGCCCCGGTTCTTGGCATCGTGAGTGATTGAAATGCTGTCAATATCAGACTCATAACGAACAGTATGAATACCGAAAACTTCACCTTCGCGGATAGAACTGATCGGAAGTTCGTCCGGAGCGCAGTCAGTTGTTCCGCTGATTGTTCCGTCCGGTGCCGTAAATGTCCCTTCCACCCATTTATCCTTACGGTCTATATTCTCTAGAATACCTTCTGCCAGCGTAATGGCAGTTCCGCTGGGAGCGTCGAGTTTGTGGATATGGTGTGTTTCGCTCATGGTGACGTCATACGCGGGGAATTGATTCATTATCTTGGCCAGATACTTGTTTACAGCAGAGAAAATGGCTACTCCCAAGCTGAAGTTGGACGACCAGAACAGCGTTTTTCCGCCTTCCGTACAGAGCTTCTTGATTTCTTCGCCATGTTCGGACATCCATCCGGTACTGCCTGATACGAGTTTGACTCCGGCTTTAAAGGCTTTCATATAGTTGCTGTAAGCCACTGTCGGATTTGTAAATTCTATGGCAACATCAGCCGATTTGAATGCTTCCGACTCGAAGTCTTCCTGGTTATTGATATCAATAATGCAGACAATTTCGTGTCCGCGACTCAGGGCAACCTTTTCCAACTCTTTGCCCATTTTTCCGTAACCGATCAATGCTATTTTCATTGTTTTCTGACTTATATTCAAAATAATAGTCGCAAAGATAAGATTTTTATTACATTTGCAGTGTACATTAACGTCTTGTTAACATGGAACACCTTCTCCACTACGTGTGGAAACATAAATTATTCTCCCTTGGAATCCTGCAAACCACCAAAGGCTTACCGGTAGAGGTTATTGATCCCGGTCTCCGGAATCCGAATTCCGGTCCTGATTTCTTCAATGCCAAATTAAAGATAAACAATACTTTATGGGTAGGAAACGTGGAAATCCATACCCGTTCTTCGGATTGGTTCCGTCACGGGCACGATGGTGATAAAGTCTATGACTCGGTGATCCTGCATATAGTGGGTGAAGCGGACGGAGAAGTGACTCGTACCAACGGGGAAGTCATTCCGCAAATGATAGTGAGCTGTCCCGAACGGATAAAAATGCATTATTATGAACTTTGCGTGTCCGACTGTTATCCGGCTTGTTATCCGATCCTCCGTTCTTTACCGAAGCTTACGGTTCATTCGTGGTTGTCTGCCTTGCAAACGGAACGGCTGGAACAAAAGGCGAAACTGATAGGAGCACGTCTCGAACATTGTAACAACAACTGGGAAGATGTTTTCTTCATCACTCTTGCCCGTAATTATGGTTTTGGCTTGAACGGTGATGCTTTTGAGGCATGGGCGGAGCTGCTTCCGTTTCGTGCGTTGGACAAGCACCGGAACGATCTGTTTCAGATAGAAGCTCTTTTCTATGGTATGGCGGGACTGTTTGAAGATACATTTCTGAAAGAAGAACAAAAGGATGAATACTGCCTGCGTCTTAGCAAAGAATTTCATTATTTGCAACGGAAGTTTGAGATATTTCGGGTAATGGACGCTACTCTCTGGCGTTTTCTCCGGCTTCGCCCGGATAATTTTCCTCATATCCGGCTGGCACAACTGGCTTATCTTTATCAGAAAGGGGACAAGTTGTTTTCCCGTTTATTGGAGGCGAAGACATTGGCGGAAGTGAGAATTTTGCTCTCCACCCGTACTTCTGTTTATTGGGAGAATCATTATATATTCGGTCGTACTTCTCCACAAAGGGAAAAATTGTTAGGAGAACAGTCGAAAGATCTGATTATCATCAATACCGTTGTCCCTTTCTTGTATACATATGGTTTGCACAAGGCCGATGAAGGAATGTGCGAACGTGCCGGACGCTTTCTGGAAGAACTGAAAGCGGAGAATAACCATATTATTCGCTCCTGGAGCGACGCCGGACTACCGGTAGCTTCTGCTGCGGATAGTCAGGCGCTGATACAGTTGCAAAAAGAATATTGTGATAAACGTAAATGTTTGTATTGTCGTTTCGGATATGAATATTTGCGGAAGAAGTAAGTTCCTCTTACTTCTCCAGTTCCTTATAGACTGCATTTAGAAGTTGGTTTTCCATTGTAGGTCTGGGAGCTTTGCGGTTTACAATGTTTCCTTCCTTATCTATTAACATATAGGTAGGGAAGGAATGGACTCCAAGATATTTTTCAATGGCAGACTGTTGCTTGTCGGGCAAATTGTAATGGACTGAACTTTTGCTTGTCAGACCGTACTCTTTGATAATGTTTTTCCATGACTTGTCTGTCGAATGATTGCAAAGGTAAAGGAACACGACTTCTTTTCCTGCAAATAGATTCTTAATGTTTCCCGCATATTGCATCATATCCTTGCACGGACCGCACCAAGTCCCCCAAATATCCAGATAAATCACTTTCCCTTTGTATGGCTCAATGATTTTGCGGAATAACTGTTCGCCGTCCGTTATTCCTTCCAGAGGGGCATTTGGCATCAGGCTTTCCGGATGTTCGATGGTTTTATGTGATACTTTATCATATTTCTGTTGCTGGACCAAAACATAAGATTGCAAAGAAGGATTCGTAACTTCCTTTTTAAATTTACTGATAAGGCTGTCGGGCAATTCCTTATGGGTATATTGAAGCATTTCATAATAGCACTTTGTTTTTAGAATCTCTCTCAGGTCCTTATCCATTTGAAGGGAGTCGATAATTGCCATGCTGTTGTTGATTGCATTAACGTACATCTGTCCTGTCATATATTCATTGAGAAGACCGTCTCTGGCAATGAGTTGCTCTATTATTTCTATCTGGGGTTTGATGACAGTTTCCTGTTCCTTGGTGTAAGCCTTAATGGTTGCTGAATCGGCTTTGGCAGTCTGCAACTTTTCAATTTCTTCTTGATATTTGCTGAAACTGCGTAGTGCGTTCTTTTCTTCTTCGGATAGCCGGACTTTACCTTCGGCTTCAAAGGCAAAGTAAAGTCTCTCCATATTTTGAGGTGTTAAGGTTAGGCTGTTGGATGATGGAGTTGTGTCGTCGATATAACCAATGTAATCTCTCATGAATGAATTATACCCTCTGAGAAGAGTATAAGGATGTACTGGATGTGGGTAAAAAGCAGAATCTATATAGTTCATGAATTCGTCTTCCAAATGTTCCTGTTTGTTACGGTCTACTGAGAAACGTCGTTGCATCAGGGTAGATGCCGCATCGTATCGTAGTTCCTGTTCGGTGTAGTAGCGGTATTTGTCAGAAAGTAACGGATGTTCTTGGAGTGTTTTCTTCCGGAACTCCAGTTGGCGATGAAGCCTTTCCTGTGTCTTGTGCAGACACTCCAGATTACTTCTTTTTTGTTCTTCATTATAATCGAGTGATTCCCTCAGTCCTTCATGGGAGAGAAGTTCGTTGAGTACACGTGCTTTCTTTCCCATGAATAACTTTTGTTGTTGGGCATAATCTACGTATAAGAAATAAGTTTCTCCGGGTTCTACCGCCGACCAGATGGTCGTACGTCCCCAGTCGATAAAGACATTATGACTGTTCAGTACGGGAAATCGCAGGGTAAACCGTCCTAGCGAGTCGATGTCAGTCTGGTATTTTTCTTCTTTGCCTGTAATCATGTCAGGTATGCTAACGTCGAAAGGGCGTGAAAAAGGAAGATTGCGCAGGTATCCGGTGAGGGTGACGCTGTCTGTCCGGTACCCGTTGTCGATGAACGGTGTAGTATCGGTTAACGGGTAGTCCGGTAGATGTTTGCCGTTACAGAGGATATATTTTTGTGGATTATCTTTTCCGAATGCAATGTTGCAAGAAGCTCTGTTCTTATGTTTCAGAGATAGAGTCAGGCGGGTTGTATTGTTTTTTAGTTTGACGACGGTTTCATCCTTTTTAATTTGTATGGATTCGTAGTCCCAGAACCGGCATTGGTATACGGCGAAGTTTTCAAAGAAACCAATAGTCCATTCGCCGGTTGCCTGATTTACCCAACATCCGGTGATGATATATACTTCAGGGCGGGAAGTTGCGATGGGAAATACTGTCTTATTCTGTAATTCGGCTGCAACCTTCATTGAGTTGGGAAAAGGAAAGCTAAGGTAAAGCAGTTTGTACCGTTCTCCGTTTTTGGCGAGCAGACGATACTCTTTATTAAGGAAATGTCCGGCAGATACGATATCCCATGTTTTTCCGTCATATATAAATTTACCATCGCGTGTAAATTCGTATATAACATTGCCGGACAATCCTTCCACCCATTTCTTGTAAATGATGTCAGGCAGTGTAGTGGGAGTGAGCATTTCCGTGTGGTCGGGAATTTGCTTGCGGACACAGTGTTTAGGTTCTTTCCAGCCTTGATAGAAGATGATAGCACTATCTTCGCTGATAGGGGTGAAACGGAAATCCATTTTATTTCCATTTTGGTTCCGCAGGTGGAAGAGATAGCTTCCATCGGTTTTCTTTTCCATTTGTTCGACCTGGAAAACGGTATAGAGAGCTTCTACAAAATTCTCTCCAATGAGAGGCCCGTTCCAGTCGGATACGTTCTCTGTTTTGTATTGCCAATAACCCCGCAAAGATTCGGGTATTGTCTGGTAACTGTCGGATTGGGCGAATGTGATAACTCGTGTACAGCATAGTAATAAAAAGACGAAAAGACGGAATGGATGAATGTGTGTCATAAGTATGTCTGATTTAAAGTGATACTAGTTACAGTAAATACCCCCTAAAGATAGTCATCCCCACATCTAATATATGTAATTTATAGTTGTTTAACGGTAATTTTTCTATTTCGCGGCTCTCGTGTATGAAGATGTTGAACTTGTGATTATCTTTGTGCCTTGAATGATAGCATTTGTATTATGGGAATGAATCACTAATATTATATATTTATGAACGTGAAAAGGTTTGTATGTTGTCTGTTAGCCAGTGTGTTGCTGTTGGGAGTGTCTTTGATTTCTTGCGGTAATAGTTCCAGGGCTAAAGCGAAGAATGAGATAGCACAGTCCGGCGAGGATTTTAAATCATTCCTTGATAAGTTTACGTCCAGTGCAGCATTCCAATATACCCGTATCAAGTTTCCATTAAAGACACCGATTACTTTATTGGCCGATGACGGAGAAACTGAGAAAACGTTTCCGTTCACCAAAGAAAAATGGCCGTTGCTGGATAGTGAAACGATGAAGGAAGAACGCATTGAGCAGGAAGAAGGTGGTATTTATGTTTCTAAGTTCACTCTCAATGAGTCGGTTCATAAAGTGTTCGAAGCAGGTTATGAGGAATCAGAAATCGACTTGCGTGTCGAATTTGAACAGGCTGTCGATGGGAAATGGTATGTAGTGGACTGTTATACAGGCTGGTATGGATATGATTTGCCGATCGGGGAATTGAAGCAGACCATTCAGCAAGTAAAAGAGGAAAATGCAGCTTTCAAAGAGATACATCCTTGAAAAAGCTTACTACTCTCTTAAGATTCTCCTACATAATATCCTAGTTCTGACTCTTTTTCATCTACCATTTCTCTGACGATACATTATTTGAGATATTTTGTACAATTTGAACCCCTCTTTTTTCAAAAAGAGGGGTTTCTTTGTATCCGAAAAGAATGTCTTTAAACTAATGCCATTGATGATGAAACGATTCTCTACAAGCTGCTGTCTGATTACTTTTTTTCTTTTGAATAGTGTCATGCTGTATGCACAACATGAAAACACCTCTGTGCAACAGTGGAAGATTGAAGATGAATCCCGTGCCTTGCAGATGATAGAGCGTGCGGATACAGTAGAACTAATCGTGCCCGGTGGGCTAACGATGTGGTATCAGCAACGCCTGACGGGTGATTATGAGATAAACTATCGCATTTGTATGGTGATGAAAGGCGGGAAATATGACCGTCTGAGTGATTTAAACTGCTTTTGGGCTGCCAATGATCCTAAACATCCTGACGATCTTTTTGCTCGCAGCCAGTGGCGCAACGGTGTCTTTAAGAACTATAATACATTGAACCTTTTTTATGTAGGCTATGGTGGTAATGATAATACCACTACCCGTTTTCGTCGTTACTACGGTCAGTTTTATGATGTAGACGAGGCCCGTATCAAACCTCTGATTAAAGAATATACCGACCCGGTTCATCTGTTGAAACCTAATCAATGGTATTATATTCAGATCCGCGTTCAGGACAATTGCACAACTTTTCTTGTAGATGGTGAGGAACTTTTCCGTCTGCCTCTCGAAGCCGGTGCAGGCGATGGACATTTTGGCTTACGCCTTCTTCAAAATCATGTCCGCTTCACGAATTTCCGTATCGAACACTTGAATTAACTCTATTAATATTCTTATACCATGATAACGAAACTTAATCTGATGAAACCTATTCTTGCCGCTGTATGCACTGCACTGTTTTCTTTCAGCCTGTCGGCACAGGTTGTAAAGAATGACCGGTTGCTCTCTTTTGAACAACCTGAACTTCCTGCCG